>Ga0206130_10000299_pt1 | contig 85671 bp, 68 predicted proteins | sample Helgoland_Spring_9_FD_148637 | JGI IMG/M metagenome (GOLD analysis project Ga0206130, IMG submission 148637) | Pelagic subsurface seawater microbial communities from Kabeltonne, Helgoland, North Sea - Helgoland_Spring_Bloom_20160512_1 | ecosystem: Environmental > Aquatic > Marine > Epipelagic ... | reverse complement strand
CTCGTTGGACATGCCGAGTGCACCGTGCAGGTGGATTGCCCGATAGACAATGTCGTGATTAACCTTGGCGGCACTGATTTTAATCGCTGCGATCTCTTTTCGGATCTCCTGTGTATAGGCCCCGGTTTTGTCAATCAACCAGGCGGTGTACAGCACGTGCAGACGAAACTGCTTCAGCTGAATATAGGAATCTGCAATATCCTGCTGAACCATCTGCAGCTCAGCGAGCATCTGCCCTTTGGCTTTTCGTGACAAGGCGCGTTCGCACATCATATCTAACGCTTTGGTGCAAACTCCCACAGCACGCATCGCATGGTGGACCCGCCCCCCACTCAGTCTGGTTTGTGAGCCAACAAAGCCTGAGCCTTCTTTACCGAGCAGGTTATCTGCAGGCAAGCGAACGTTGTTGTAGCGAATATAGGCATGGCCACCTGAACTGGTCACGTCATAGTTTTCTTTGAGCGGAGTACCGAAACCGTGCACGTTCCGGACAATTTCGACCCCCGGTGTGTCACGATCAACAATGAACATTGATGCACGCTCTAACAAATCTTTCTCAGGGGATGTGATGGCCATAACAATGAGAAAGTCAGCCGCGGCACCATTTGATGTGTACCATTTTTCCCCATTAAGCACCCATTCATCGCCATCCCGACTGGCAGAACAGACGAATTCACCCGGCTCACCCGCATGCGGTTCGGTCATGGAATAGGCAGAATGTTTTTCACCCGATAGCAGTGGTTCCATATATTTCTTTTTTTGCTCTTCGGTACCGTTGTGGGCAATCAACTCCATATTGCCTGTATCCGGCGCCTGGCAGCCGAAAACCGTAGGCCCCATGCGGGTGCGACCGAGTTTTTCGTTAAGCAGGCACAACTTGACCTGCCCGAAGCCAGGACCACCCAGATCGGCACCCAGGTGAAATCCCCACAGGCCCTGATCTTTCACTTTTTCTTTCAAGCCCTCGATGTGAGCCTTAATAGCCTGCCAGCTATCACGATCCAGTGAATTTCCGTTTTTTGTTCTGGGCGCTCGAAGGAAATTGTCGAGTGGCTCGATTTCCTCCTTGGTGAACTTTTCTACCCAGTCGATCTGTTCTTGGAATTCCGGTTCTACATCAAAGTCGATGGCCATTTTTATTCCTCTTACGGGTTAATGGTTTTTACGGTCAAGACCACTATTGTGCATTTATTAGGGCGTTAAGGTCTAGTCGGGTATTGGCAATCCATCGTGATCGGCGGCTCACCACAGGTAGTGTCGTTTACCATTGATCCTGACGGAAAAATCTTGGAGGTACAAAAATTTTTGGAAGTAAAAGTACCACCAAACCCTTGATGCTTTGGCTTTAGTCACCTGAAATATATTTGCATCCCACTGCCCAAACACCCTGATCGCCGATGACCATAGATACCATTGGTCTTCTCTGGATCAGTCAGTGACCGCACGCCCTGAGACAGGATGAAGCCCCACCAGGCCTTGTTTATCCCCCGGAAAAAGTTGTTAGGTAATCACTCTACATCGCCCACTACTTCAACCGTGTGAAAGCGTTTCATGATCTCCTCCCAAAGAACACGGAGCTGCATCTCGGCCAGGCGATTACCTATGCACAGGTGCACAGGTGCACACCAAACTCAAATACCACATGGGCGAGGACATTAAGGCGATCAACGATCAGTTTTTCCGGATCTTCAAATATTGATTCGTCACGGTTGCCAGACAACCACCACATCACTACCGGGTATAAAAAGCATTAACCCCGTTTCTGCGTTATCAGCCAGGTATACGACCCCGCCAACCTGAGTTCAGCTCAGTATTCGGTGAAATCTTGTGGTTTTTGAACAGGCTAACCGTTCGAGCGACTCAGCCGAACACGAATTCCTAGCAGGTTAGGGCAGTCAGACCGAGTTAGATCCCACCAGCGTTGGCAGATGTCAGAATAGTTTAGACAAGTAATCAACAAGGGCTCGCCCGAGGTGACCGATTTTGCGCCTGAGAGGGTTTGGCAAGTCCGAGATGTTTCAGCATTTTCTCAATGACCTCCGGATCTTCAATGCTGGCAATACGAGTGAATCAACAGACCACCACTGCGTCTTTACCACGCACCCATGTATACTCAGCGTGCGTCGATCGCATGCAAGCAAAGCATCTGGCCATCGCTATTACACTCGCTTAAACGGAAAACTCCATGCCCCAAGATGTAAAACTGATTGCACTCGATATTGACGGCACCTTACTTGTGCCGGGCGTAGCACCGGATGCCTTACCGGAGGAAGGAATCGTAGAAGCGGTTGCAGCGCTGCGGGCAAAAGGCGTTATTGTCATGCTGGCCACTGGCCGTATGTATCCAGGTACAGCGCCGATTGCTAATCACCTTGGTCTTGACGAAGTCATTATCTGCCAACAAGGCGCTTCTATTCATGAACCCGACGGCAGCTTACGACTCGGTTACACCATAGATCAGGACATTGCCATAGAACTTTATGAGTTCGCAATGGCGCACGAGTACAGCCTGTCCTGGTTCGATCACGAACGCTACCTGGTGACCAGCAGGACGCTGGCCTCTGAATATTTTGCCGCCGTCTCTGGCGTTGAAGTAGAGCTGCATCCTAGACCCATCGAATCCGGCATTAAGGCAACGGGCATTGATATCATCAGCAACGAAAAAGTCTCTGGTGATGTTCATCGCCAGTTAGCGGCAAGGTATGGCAACAGAGTCGCGTTACTCGACTTCACCACAGTGACCGCAGTACACGAACCCCGCGCCAGTAAAGGGAACGCCCTGGCAATGGTTGCCAATGAATTGGGCGTAGAGCAATCTGAGGTACTTGCCATTGGCGATGGCCTCAACGATGTCTCCATGTTGTCATGGGCAGGCCACAGCGCCACCCCCGCGCATGGTGATGCTTTTGCGAAAGACGCTGCGAAGGAAATTCTTGAGGGCGAAGGGGTTAGCGGCGTGGTGTCGCGGCTTTTGGCGGTGTTGTGATGGGATCGACCTCAAGTCAAAAGGACTTGAAGTAAAAAAAGCCTGAAGTAAAAAAGGGCCTCAAGTAAAAAAGGCCTGAAGTAAAAAGTACACAGTGCGGAAACGCGACTGCCAACCGGCAGACTAACGCTAAACAGGAGCGGTAGCTTACTGCCAGTTTCTTGATAATGTACTTACAATCAAAGAGCCCCTGCATGAGGTAAAGCGCCATGAGATATACCCTATTGCTACTCGCTAGCATCGTGTCACTGCCACTATGCGCCGCCGAACAAGATGTAACCTGGCCCGCTTACGGTGGTGGCCCAGGCGGCGGGCACTATTCTGAAGCAAAGCAGATTACGCCAGCAAATGTAGATGATTTGGAAGTTGCATGGCAGCATCGCTCCGGAGACTATCGACCCGGGCCTGGTAAGGGCGTTAAAGGATCGTCCAGTGAAGGACTGGCGGCTTCGGGATTTATCGGCACACCCATTGTTGCCAATGACACGCTCTATTACTGCACACCCTACAATCGTGTATTCGCTTTAGACCCACAGACAGGTAAAGAGCGTTGGGTATTTGACCCCAATGTCGTCCACGAACTTGAGCACCTGACGAACTGCCGTGCGGTTAGTAGCTGGACGGACCCCGACTTAACACCTGACGCCCTGTGCGCACATCGCATTATTGCACCAACACTCGACGGTCGAATATTCGCCTTGGACGGCAAGACGGGTAAACGCTGTCCTGACTTTGGCAAGAACGGTGAGATAGACCTGACAGAAGGGTTATCAGAGCACACGGCTCAGGAATACGGTATTACCAGTGCTCCCGCGATTCTGGGTGATATTCTAATAACAGGTGCCTATGTTCAAGACAGCATCCGCATCAATATTCCATCAGGCGTCGTGCGTGCGTATGACCTAAGAACCGGGAAATTTCGCTGGGGCTGGAATCCCGTTCCGCCAGGAATGGACCCGGTCGACGCAAAGGGTAACTACGCGTCTGGAACGACCAATGTCTGGTCTACCATCAGTGTTGACGAGCAGCGCAATCTTGTCATTGTACCAACAGGGAATACATCACCGGATTACTTCGGGGGTCAGCGAGACGCAAACCAGGACTTCTATTCCAGCTCTGTTGTCGCACTAGATGGCGATACTGGCGAGGTAGTCTGGCATTACCAAACAGTTCACCATGATATCTGGGACTTCGACGTCCCGTCGCAACCGACACTGTTAGATGTGACCATCGACGGGGAAACTCGAGCCGCGGTCGTGCAGACCACCAAGATGGGCATGACCTTTGTACTGGATAGAGAGACCGGCGAACCGCTTTTTCCTGTAGAAGAGCGACCCGTACCCCAAACCGGTGCTGTTGAAGGTGAATACCTGGCGCCGACTCAACCCTTCCCCCAAAAACCAGCCCCTTTGCATCAGCTCGGCTTCTCCGCAGATGATGTCTGGGGTTTCACTCCTTTCGATAAGGCCAGTTGCCGGAAGGCACTGGAGAATTTAACCACTGGCCCCATCTATACCCCCGTGTCAAAAAAAGGGACCGTTATGTATCCGTCCGTGCTGGGCGGGAACAACTGGGGATCTCCTGCTGCCGATCCTGAACGCCAAATAATGCTGGTCACCACTAATCGGGTCCCGATGATTGTGCAATTGCTGCCCAGGGAGCAATGTTCCGATTCGGTTAGCTTCCCACAAAAGGGTTCGCCATTTTGCGGAACCCTACGTCCGTTTCTGTCCTCCTTTGGCGCACCCTGCACAAAGCCACCATGGGGAACACTCGACGCTGTCAATTTATCTACCGGCGCAATTGAGTGGCAGGTGCCTTTGGGCACGCTGAAACATCAGGCAATCTGGCCTATGTCACTTGTAAAGGGCGGTGTACAGATGGGCGGACCAATGGTGACACAATCAGGGCTGGTCTTTGTTGCTGCGTCGGCCGACAGGCATATCCGCGCATTTGATATAAAAAGTGGCAAAGCACTTTGGGCAGACGAGATGCCGACCACAGGCAACGCCGTACCCATGACCTATATATCAGGTGGCAAGCAGTACGTGGTCATCGCCGCAGGTGGCCATTTCACGTCTACGTCGCCATCAGGAGACTACCTGATTGCCTATGCGCTGCCCCTTTAGCCAAAGGCAGCAGCATCGCGTCGGCGTCTTGTTGCACTACACGTTAAATTGGCTTCGTCAGGAAGCGAACCAATATCTCTCATGCCCACCGGAAGCCGCCAAAGCACTAAGCGCCGAATTACGCGCCCTGATGGCTTACACCAAAGGGGGATATGTTCTTGGGATATGTTCTTGGGATATGTTCTTGGGATATGTTCTTGGGATATGTTCTTGGGATATGTTCTTGGGATATGTTCCGAACCGACTCCCCCTGGCAAGGGAAAAGAATTAGCGCCACCGGAGCATTTGTTTGGAGAAAAACCACAAATTTTTGCGGTTTCAATCAGTACTGAAGAGCTGGTGGAAGGGCCCAATAAAGGCAAGCAACCGCAACCAAGCGCTACCAACGAACCCGCTGCTTAAATCAATTAGAAAGGCAGGTCGGTTAGATCAACGTTACCACCGGATAACAGTAAGCCGACTCTTTTACCCTCAAAAAGGCCAGGATTACGCAGCACAACCGCAAGGGTCACGGCCGAAGAAGGCTCCACAACAAGTTTTGCCCGAGTCCAGATTAACGACATTGCCTGAATGATCTCTTGATCACTCACCAGCAGAATGCTGTCCACTTTGTCGCGAATAATCTTAAAGTTGCGTGCACCCAAGGTGGTCAAAAGGCCGTCACAAATAGTGTCGGGTGTATGGCTCAGTACCAACTCACCGGTATCAATAGAGCGATAGGCATCGTCGGCACCTTCTGGTTCTGCCCCTATGATTTTTATTTGTTCGTGCTCCGCGACAAGGCTGCACCCTGCCAGCAATCCCCCACCGCCAACCGGTACGACGACAATATCCAGATCCTTAACCTGCTGGGCCAGCTCTAGCATCGCTGTGCCCTGACCGGCGATGATTTCTGCCTGATCATAGGGGTGAACAAATGTCGCCCCGGTTTCCTTGAGTACGACTTCAAGTTTGGCTTGCCTTGCGTCCAGCGTCGGCTCACACAGAATGACCTGCCCACCATATGACCGGATCGCATCCTGCTTCACCTGCTTGGCATTGTTAGGTACCACGATATAGGCAGCGTTGCCTGTAAGCGCGGCCGCCCTTGCCAGCGCTGCACCGTGGTTTCCTGAAGAATGGGTCGCTACCCCTTTTACCAGGGCCTTCGCATCCAGTGACATGATCGAATTAACGGCGCCACGGCTTTTAAATGCGCCGGCTTTTTGCAGATTCTCGCATTTGAAAAACAGCGAACAATCTGCGAGGTCATCCAGCTTTTCACTGGTAACAACCGGCGTGTAGTTGATAAAGGCTTCAATACGTTCTGCGGCTACCTGAACGCTCTTATAATCCAGCTTCACGAGTTACCGGATTGAACCATTTTCGCCCAGGTATCACGCAGCCCAACGACACGATTAAAAACCAGCGCATCCGGTTTTGAATGCTTACTATCGACACAGAAGTAGCCTTCACGTTCAAACTGGAACCTTTCTTCCAACGACGCTTGCTTCAATCCCGGCTCAACAAAACCCTGGTGAACCTTAAGCGACTCTTCATTCATTAGCTCATGGTAGTCACGCTCATCAGCATCCGGGAAATCAATCGTAAAGAGCGGTTCGTATACCCGTATCTCGGCGGGCAGACCTTCCGTTGCAGAGACCCAGTGAATGACACCACGCACCTTGCGACCTTCCGGGTTTTTGCCCAGGGTATCCGGATCGTAGCTCGCTCGAATCTCTAAGATCTCGCCGGCGTCATCCTTAATGACCTGTTCAGCCTTAATCACGAATCCGTACCTAAGTCTTACTTCATCCCCCAACACCAGGCGCTTGTACTTTCTGTTAGCTTCTTCCCGAAAATCTGCCCGGTCTATATAAACCTCCCGGGTAAAATTCATCGAGCGTGTACCCATCGTTTCATTTTTCGGGTGGTTCGGTAGATCAAGGCTCACACCGTTACTCGCACTTTCCCCTTCCGGGAAATTCTGGATGACTACCTTCACCGGATTCAACACACCCATCACCCGCGGCGCCGACGCATCAAGTTCATCGCGGATGCAGCTTTGCAACAGCGCCAGCTCAACGTTGTTATCGCTTTTTGTAACGCCGATACGGCGACAGAAGTCCCTAATGGAGGCCGCGGTATAGCCCCGACGACGCAAGCCCGACAAGGTTGGCAAACGCGGATCATCCCAACTATCGACCATATTTTCTTCGACCAGCTGTCGAATTTTACGTTTACTCATTACCGTAAACTGCAGGTTCAGCCTCGAAAATTCGATCTGTTGTGGGTGGCAGTCCGTTGCCAGCTCATCCAGCACCCAGTCGTAAAGCGGGCGATGATCTTCGAAACTCAGATCACACAGTGAATGTGTAATCCCCTCTAGTGAATCCGATACACAATGGGTGTAGTCGTACATGGGGTAGATACACCACTCATTACCGGTCTGGTGATGCTCGATGTGCCTGATGCGGTAAATCGCAGGGTCCCGCATATTGATGTTTGGCGAGCCCATATCAATCTTAAGACGAAGAATGTGTTCGCCATCGGCAAACTCACCGGCTCGCATTCTTCGAAACAGATCCAGGTTTTCATCGACCGTTCTGACACGAAAGGGACTGTCTTTTCCCGGCCGTGTCAAGGTACCACGATATTCTCGCAGCTCATCTGCAGACAGAGAATCAACGTAGGCCTTGCCTTTCTTTATCAACTGTTCGGCGAACTGGTACAACTGCTCGAAGTAGTCGGACGCAAATCGCTCTTCCTTCCACTTAAAACCCAGCCATTCAATGTCGCGCTTGATCGCATTAATAAACTCAACGCTCTCTTTCAACGGGTTTGTATCGTCAAAACGAAGATTCGTTGACCCGGTAAACTCTTCGGCCATACCAAAGCTCAGACATATTGCCTTTGCGTGACCTATATGAAGATAGCCATTAGGTTCAGGTGGAAACCGGGTCATGACCTGACCGGCATTTTTACCATCCGCCACATCTTTCTGGATGATAGTTCGAATGAAGTTACTTGGGTATTGTTCTTCAGTATTGCTCATTTTGGTATTACTCATTTCGATACTAGTCACAGAATTTCATATCAACCGTCTAAAAACTATCTAGGAACTATCTAGGAACTATCTAACAACTATCCTAACAACTAAAGAAAAACGGCACCGACGCATGTCGCCGTGACCATCACAAAAAGGATCCATTTTAGCGTGTTTTGGCTGACGTTAATGGTAAATCGAACACTCGCCATTGCACCGGCAACACTACCAACCGCTAATATCAAACCGGGAATCCACCAAACTTGGCCGCGCATCGCAAAAATAACCAGCGCGACACCTGAAAAGACCGCGGTACACAGGTTTTTGAGCGCGTTTGTCCTTACCAGGTCAAAGCGAAGCCCCCCTGCAAGCGCGGCGATAAGAATGAACCCAACACCCGCCTGGACAAACCCACCGTAAACGCCCGCCAAAAACAGGCCAAGCCCGGCGACAGGTCTGTCCGTTAACTTGTAAGGTTCGGTACCGTCGACAGGAATAATAGCTTGCGGCCTGACCACCATCACCAAGGCCATTGTGATCATCGAACCCAACAACACGGGTTTAAGAACCCACACGGGCATGAAAGAAGCCAGCAGCGAACCCGCCAGCGCGCCGACGATGGTTGGCACTAAAATCGGAAAAATCGCTGACTTATCCAACCTGTCCTGATCGCTAAAACCTTTTACACCCGTCAACGACTGCATTAGGACCCCGACTCGATTCGTGGCATTGGCAACATCGACTGGCATACCTAACATCATCAAGGCAGGCAAGGTGATCATGGAACCGCCCCCCGCCAGAGTATTGATGAACCCGGAAACTACCCCGGTGAACAACAACAGGCAAATCATTAGAGCTGAAAGTTCGTATTCCACTACTCTTGGTCCAACTAAAATGCCATCTGGCAAGAACGCAGCATGGTATAGCGGACACCACCCCTTGTCACTTGCAATCCGGCGGTAGAAGGCTAATATCCCCGCTCAATGAAATCACTATTTACTCTGCGTTTTAGCAACCCGGTCAACCCGTCGACGGTGAATATCGTTGATGCGTGCTGGCTGGGGTATTACTTTTTCGTCAAAAGCTAAAGCGCTCAATAATCTGGGCGGTTATTCCGCCTGAGAAACCCCGACAGGCGGATGCCCTCGGGGTTTTTTTTCGACTTTTAACAACCGAACAGCTAGCAACCTAGACAGGACAAGACCATGAACGATATCGGCGTGGATGATTTAAACGTGTTAACCGAAGAAACCCTAATGAACCCGGAAGCACTTAAATCGATGGTTCCAGCGCCCGCCCGGGCAATGGAAACCGTTTCAGACGGCAGGCTGGCGATCAAAAAAATTCTTATCCGACAGGATCCCAGACTGTTTTTGATCGTAGGGCCCTGCTCCATTCATGATACGACCGCTGCGATGGAATATGCACGGCGCCTGAAAGCGTTATCCGATGAAGTGGATGACTCACTGTTGCTGGTCATGCGGGTCTATTTTGAGAAGCCGCGCACCACAACGGGGTGGAAGGGATTGGTCAACGACCCCCATATGGATGATTCATTCTGCATCGCAGAGGGACTAAAGCAGGGTCGAGAGCTGCTGGTAAATATTGCGGAGCTAGGGTTACCCACCTCAACGGAAGCGCTCGACCCCGTCACCCCACAATATCTTCAGGATTTGATTTCCTGGAGCGCTATTGGCGCCAGAACCACTGAATCCCAGACTCACCGCGAAATGGCTAGTGGCCTGTCCTCTGCCGTTGGGTTCAAAAATGGTACTGACGGAGGCCTTGAAGTCGCGATTAATGCACTGCAATCCGTTTCAGCTCCCCATCGATTCCTTGGCATTAATCACCAGGGCCAGGTGTCGGTGATCCACACTCGAGGTAACGCGCACGCTCATATCGTACTAAGAGGCGGCGGTGGACGAACAAATTATGACCCTGTCAGTGTAAACCTCTGTGAACAGCAGTTACTAAAAGCCAGGATTCCAGCAAACATCATGATTGATTGCAGTCATGCCAATTCGAATAAGGACCCGCGCCAGCAAACCTTGGTGACAAGCAACGTAGCCGACCAGATCGTCAACGGAAATCAGTCTATCGTGGGTCTGATGGTGGAAAGCAACCTTGAATGGGGAAAACAGTCCATTCCCGAGAACCTGGCCGACCTGAAATATGGTGTTTCAGTAACAGACGCCTGTATAGACTGGGCGACGACAGAGACAATGATTCGGGCACTGCGCGACAAGGTTAGGGCTGTATTACCGGGACGGAAAAGCTTGGCGGCGGCGTAATTTTAGTGTCAGTCGGGAGTTTTGGGGTCGGAGTAAACCGCCGGAGTAGTTACTCCGGCCGTTTACTCCGACCCCAAAACTCCCGCGACCCCAAAACTCCCGACCCCAAAACTCCCACCAACCCCTAGGGCTGGTAGTAAGCGTTTTCCGTTACCGCATGATCCGTGACATCGCGGACAGCGCTTAGTTCTGGCAAGCGCTCGAGCAAGGTTTTTTCAACCCCGTCTTTCAAAGTCGTTTCGACCATGCCACATCCCTGGCAACCACCGCCGAATTGAAGAATCGCGATTTCTTCCTCAACCACCTCTACAAGCACAACGTTGCCACCATGCGACGCCAAACCTGGATTGATCTCGCTATGCAGCACATAATTAATTCTGTCTTCGATCGGACTGTCATCTGAGACATTCGGGACTTTAGAATTCGGCGCCTTGATCGTCAACTGGCCGCCCATCCTGTCTTCCGCGTAATCTACCAGTGCGTCAATCAGGAATGGCTGGCTACGATCGTCAATCCACGCAGGAAATCCTTCATACTCAATGCGCTCATCCTCTGGCTGTTCTTCACCCGGACGACAATAGGCAATACAGGTTTCAGCCAGTGGTGTTCCAGGATCTGCGATAAATATCCTGATACCAATTTCGCCATCTTCCTGTTTGGAAAGGAGCTCAAGAAGGTAAGCCTGTGCAGAGGGCGTGATTTCAACCATGGGATTAATTTTCAGATGAGTTCTCTTTTATTTTAGCGGAAAGCCATGCCCGTAAAAACCATAAGTTTTATAGGGTCTGTCCTGACCTTTATATGAGACCTGTTCATGTGAATGACCAATATCTTCAATATCGCTGAATGCCAGTATTGATAGAATTGGCGTCACTTTGAAACACTAGAAGAAACCCATGGACGCTGCTATTTCAACACAACTTCGACACATTCTTAACCAAAGGGTGCTCGTAATGGATGGCGCCATGGGCACATCGATCCAGGACCTTAGGCTTGGGGAAGAGGATTATCGAGGGACCCGCTTCCAGGACCACCCCAGCCCGTTAAAAGGTAACAACGAGTTGCTCACGCTGACGCGACCCGAGGTGATCACAGATATCCACCTGAGCTACCTTCGCGCAGGTTCAGACATTCTGGAAACCAACACCTTTACTGCCAACGCCGTTTCTCAGGGCGACTATGGCACCGAATCGCTCTGCTATGAACTAAACCGCGATTCGGCAAGGCTGTGTCGCGAGGCGATCGACGTTGTGCTGGCTGAAGACCCGGGGAAGCCTCGTTTCGTTGCAGGCGCCATTGGGCCCACAACACGGGCAGCCAGTTTATCGCCGGATGTTAATGACCCGGGCTATCGCAGCATTACCTTTGATGATCTTGTCGCAGACTACAGCACCTGTGTCGAAGGGTTGATGGAAGGCGGTGCCGATATCATCCTTATTGAAACCATCTTCGATGTCCTGAACTCGAAGGCAGCTATTTATGCAGCGCGCAAAGTGTTTGCAGAAAAGGGAACCTCACTCCCCATCATGGTGTCGGGCACCATTACTGATGCAAGCGGCCGCCTGCTTTCGGGCCAAACAACAGAGGCGTTCTGGGCTTCCATTCGCCATTCGAACCCACTGTCAGTGGGTTTCAACTGCGCACTGGGAGCCGATGAACTCAGGCCATACATCGAAGAGCTATCCCGCGTTGCCGATTGCTTTGTCTCTGCCTATCCGAACCGCGGCTTACCTAATGAATTTGGCGAGTATGACGAAACCATTGATCACATGGCCGATTCCATCAAGGATTATGTAGACTCCGGGCTCGTCAATATCATTGGTGGATGCTGCGGTACCACGCCGGAACACATTGCCGCGTTCACTGAACTCGCGGCATCATCGGTCGTCCGCAAGCCAAAATCTCGCTCACGCGATTGCCTGTTATCCGGCCTTGAGCCTTTTTCGATTAATCAAGATTCCCTGTTCGTGAATGTCGGTGAACGAACCAACGTCACCGGTTCCGCAAAATTCGCCCGGCTTATTCGCGAAGAAAACTACGAAGAGGCACTTCAAGTCGCCAGGGAACAGGTTGAGAACGGTGCACAAATCATCGACATCAACATGGACGAAGGCATGCTTGACTCTAAAGCAGCGATGGTTAAATTCCTTAACCTGGTCGCCGCCGAACCTGATATCTGTCGCGTACCCATCATGGTTGACAGTTCTAAATGGGACATCATCGAAGCCGGGCTCAAGTGTATTCAGGGTAAATCTATCGTCAACTCCATCAGCCTAAAAGAGGGCGAAAAACCATTTATTGAACAGGCAAACATTTGCCTGAACCACGGTGCTGCCGTCGTTGTCATGGCTTTCGACGAAGATGGGCAAGCCGATAACCTGCAACGAAAACAAAATATCTGCAAACGTTCCTATGACCTTTTGGTTGACGTCGTGGGCTTTCCACCTGAAGACATCATCTTTGACCCCAACGTCTTTGCTGTTGCCACGGGTATCGAGGAACACAACCTTTACGGTAAGGATTATATAGACGCATGCGTCTATATAAAGAAGGAGTTACCGTACGCGCATATCTCTGGCGGCATTTCCAACGTGAGCTTTTCGTTTCGTGGCAACAATGCCATGAGGGAAGCCATTCATGCTGTGTTTCTGTACCACGCCGTGAAAGCCGGGCTGACCATGGGTATCGTCAATGCCGGACAGCTGACTATTTATGAAGATATCCCAGCAGATCTACGGGAACGTATTGAAGATGTTCTGTTCAATAGAAGACAGGATTCAACCGAAAGACTCATAGAAGTTGCCTCAAGATTCGAAGGCGGCGAAAAGAAGGCCAGCAAGGAAGATCTAACCTGGCGGGAAAAGCCCGCCCGCGAGCGGCTTTCCTACGCGCTGGTTAAAGGCATCAACCAATACATCGTTGATGACACAGAAGAAGCCCGCCTGGCGTCGTCCCGGCCTATTGACGTGATTGAAGGCCCGCTGATGGATGGTATGAATGAGGTCGGCGATCTTTTTGGTGCGGGGAAAATGTTCCTGCCGCAGGTGGTTAAAAGTGCTCGAGTGATGAAACAGGCCGTGGCTCACCTTGTACCATTTATAGAGGCTGAAAAATCCGGCGCAGTGCAATCCAAAGGCAAGATACTTATGGCGACCGTGAAAGGCGACGTTCACGACATCGGGAAGAATATTGTCGGCGTCGTCCTGCAGTGTAATAACTATGACGTCATCGACATGGGGGTGATGGTCCCTGCAGACCAGATCCTGAAAAAAGCCATCGAAGAAGATGTGGACATCATCGGCTTGTCTGGCTTAATTACGCCATCACTTGATGAAATGGTGCACGTTGCCTCTGAAATGGAACGACTGGGAATCCACAAACCACTATTGATTGGCGGGGCTACCACGTCCAAGGCACATACCTCTGTCAAGATTGACCCCTGTTTTCATAAAGATATCGTTGCCTATGTTCCCGACGCATCAAAAGCCGTTGGCGTGACCGCGCAGCTGCTGAACCCGGAAAAAAAGCCAGTATTGGCAGCGAGCCTGACTGAAGAATATGAAAAAATCAGGATGAGGAACAGCAACCGCTCTGCCAAGAGCGATGCGCTGAGCTACCTTGCATCTGTCGCCAACAAAGCTGCGCTAAACTGGAAGGGTTACGAACCGCCCGTGCCGACATTTACAGGAACCAAAACTATTACCGGCTTCCCGCTTAAAGAGCTTCTGCCCTTTGTCGACTGGACGCCCTTCTTTATCGCCTGGGAGCTTGCAGGGAAGTATCCAAAAATTCTTGAAGACGACGTGGTTGGGGAAACCGCTCGGCAGCTATTCGATGATGCACAAAAACTGCTGAATGAGATCATCGAGGGAGACTTACTTCAAGCGAATGCCATTATCGGGTTTTGGCCGGCTAATTCAGACGGCGATGACATCATCGTTTATGAAGATGACACGCGGTCAACCATCAAAACGAGGCTTCATCATTTAAGACAGCAGACGAATAAACCCAACAATCAGGCTAACTTCTGCCTTGCTGACTATGTGGCGCCAACCGATACGACACTCAACGATTACATCGGCGGCTTTGTGGTCACCACCGGGCTCGGCGCTGACGAATTGGCCCAGAAATACGAGGAACAAAACGACGATTACACCGCCATCATGGTCAAGGCTCTGGCCGACCGACTGGCAGAGGCTTTCGCCGAGAAACTGCACCACCTGGTTCGCACCGAACATTGGGGCTATGCCACATCGGAATCCCTGAGCAACGAAGAATTGATCAAAGAAAGGTACCAGGGTATCCGCCCTGCTCCGGGATATCCCGCCTGCCCTGACCACACGGAAAAGGGAACCTTGTTTGAGCTACTAAATGCGACAGCCGAGATATCGGTTACTTTGACCGAACATTACGCAATGTCCCCTGCCGCTGCCGTTAGCGGGTTTTATTTTTCTCACCCGGAATCACGTTATTTTGGGCTGGGAAAAATCGATAAAGATCAGGTAGAAAGCTATGCGAAACGTAAGGGACAATCTCTTGGTATCACCGAGAGGTGGTTGTCTCCTAACCTTAAGTACGCATAATGAGCCCCATGAACGATACCTCTGAAAAAGATTCAACACCTGACCAGCAAGAAGCCCGCGAACCCGGATTCTGGGAAATCGTGATGAGCGTACTGGCCGCCGCACTGGGCGTTCAAACTTCAAAAAACCGCGAACGGGATTTTAGCAAGGGAAACCCGCTGGTCTTTATAGCAGCGGGACTGATCTTTACCATTTTATTCGTACTGACACTGATCGGCGTCGTGAATCTGATTCTTTAGCAGGGCTTCCCACTTTAAAAAAGCTTCAAGGACACCGTCTGGATCTAGCTAGTGGGCATACCTGATAGCCAGTAAACAATGGCGATTACCGGTAGCACAACAAGTGCAACTGCTGCCAAGGCATCTGAAAAACCATCTTCGTTTTCTGGTTTTGTTGATTCGTCGCTCATTTAAATTCCTGAAGGTGATTACTTTAGTGAGCCGCAGTATACGATTGAATCAACAACAATTCAGTCAATATTCTGAATATCGAACCAGCCCACTGGTCGCTTTTAAAACCGCCCCTGCGGGCCATTAATAAGGTCGCAGATTTCAGTCCACTGGCAACGTAATCCGCGCTTAAAAAAACATCACATGACCGCAAAAAAAAACATCTACATTAAAAGCTAATCCTAGCCGTTGGGCACCCTACCTTGACCCAGAAGAAACCATACTATGGATAGGCCATCCTAAAGCGAGTCTTGGCGTCAAAACCACCGATATACCCATTTTTTTTGTTCGGGGGCTGTTTTTGGCGGCGTATTTTTTTGCTCTGTTTATCTTGCTCTGTTTATCTTGCTCTGTTTATCTTGCTCTGTTTATTGTTCCAGGCGCTATATTGCTGGAAGACGGTGGACTAGACCTGGTTCCCGCTATTGCTACCCGCCTATTTTCTTCGGTTAGCTTGTATATCGCGGCGAGAAGCCTTTTCGTTAATCGCTATTTAGGTGGCGCAAAAGCTTTGGTCCTGGCTGGAAAACCCGTCTACCCGTTTGATGGAGGTTGGCGTTCCCTATGTCTTTATCAGTCGATTCCGCAAGGTTCTAACGACTGCGGCCAGCGCGACACCACAGGTGACACCCGCCGTATTTGCCAACATATCCAGCCATTCCCCATAGCGATTCACATAGGGTTGTACCAGTTCGATTAACCCTCCGTAGCCTATAAAAAGTAAAACGAACCACATCCATCGATCAGGTTTACGTAATGCCACAGGAAAGACCAAAACAGCATAGGCTATCAAATGATGAGTTTTATCCGAACCAGCGACTGAGGGAAAATTATCTAAAGGCCGTAGCGACAGTGTCGTTATTGCCAGAAAAATACAGAGGCTTAATATATGCCAGTATTTTTCAATCCATTGTAACGCTTTCATCATTTTGCCCTTTGTCCTTGCTGTACGCCATTGAGTCGATAAATGCCGCAACAATGCCGCCTAAACTATTTCACTACTAGAACTGCTGTCTCAATATACTACTTCAAGGTTAAACGCCGTATCACTAGCGCTCGTTCTCATAAAAATAAAGCCGAAACAATTACCCGATGGCAATAATCCTAACCATCTTCGGCATCCGGCCAGAAGCGATTAAAATGGCATCCGTTTTTGAGACCATAGCGGCAGGACCAACTTTGACCTGGGAGGTGTCCTGATTGAGTAAACCACGACAGTTATGGCCCAAAAGGAACATAACAACACTAACCCCCGATCCAGTTCCCTGACACCACTAGGGTTATCGGGAACCATTTGGCATAATCATATGCCGAACTAGTTGTTCACCCTACTTAACCGAGCCGCTATATTAGCGACCTCCACGAATTCTGGCGCGTTTCCTATGTACGTATACGATGAATACGACCAAAAAATGGTCGATGAACGCGTCGCGCAGTATCGCGACCAGACAAACCGCTTTTTGGCGGGGGAACTACCAGCAGAAGAATTCCAGCACCTTAGACTTCGCAACGGCCTGTATATCCAAAGACTAGCGCCTATGTTGAGGATCGCGGTGCCCTACGGACTGCTGTCTTCTAAACAATTACGTAAACTTGCCTACATCACCAGGCACTTTGACCGGGGGTATGCACACCTGACGACCCGCCAGAATGTGCAGCTGAACTGGCCGATACTTGAAGAAGTACCCGATATTCTTGAAGAACTCGCCACCGTCGAGATGCATGCCATCCAGACCAGTGGAAACTGCATAAGAAACGTTACCTCGGACCAATACGCCGGTGTCGCACAAGACGAAATAGAAGATTCACGACCCTGGGCCGAAATTATCCGCCAGTGGTCAACGTTCCACCCCGAATTCAACTGGCTGCCGCGTAAATTTAAGATCGCGGTCACCAGTGCTACCCAGGACCGTGCAGCGGTGCAGGTACATGACATCGGTGTAAGGATATTCAACAACGAAGGTGTCACCAGCTTTGAAATCCTGGCAGGTGGTGGCCTTGGCCGCACGCCTGTGATCGCACCCGTGATTAAACAGAACTTGGAGCCAAAGCATCTACTGACGTACCTTGAAGCCATCCTGCGCGTCTACAATCGGTACGGACGACGAGACAATAAGTACAAAGCACGAATCAAGATCCTGGTGCGGGCCATGACGCCGGAAGCGTTCGCAGAAAAAGTTGATGCCGAGTGGCAGACACTTAAAGATGGCACCGGTACGCTCACTAACGCGGAAATCGCGAGGGTTAAAGGGCATTTCACCATTCCAGCTTACGAAACATTGGAAGACCACGTAGCAGAGATCGATGATCGCATTGCGGACAACTCAGGGTTCAGCAACTGGCTAAAGCAAAACGTGAAACCCCACAAGCAGCCGGGTTACTCCATCGTCAATCTTGCCCTGAAGCAAACCGGTATTCCACCAGGAGATGTCACAGACGAACAACTGGAAACAGTGGCGAACCTTGCCGATGAGTTCAGTTTCGGTGAAGCGCGAGTGACTCACGAACAAAATCTGACATTAGCAGATGTGCCAAAAAGATCGCTTTTTAGTCTTTGGCAGGCACTGGTCAACGCCAAACTTGCCACGCCAAACCTGGGTTTGCTCACCGATATTATCTGCTGCCCCGGTGGCGACTACTGCTCTTTGGCGAACGCAAAATCAATACCCGTAGCCGAAGCAATACAGCGCCAGTTTGACGATCTAGACTACCTTCACGATCTTGGCGATCTGGATATCAATATTTCAGGTTGCATGAATGCCTGTGGTCACCATCATGTTGGCAACATAGGCATTCTGGGTGTCGATAAAAAAGGCGCTGAATTTTACCAGGTGTCAATCGGCGGGTCCGGCTATGAAGACGCTAGCCTTGCCAAGATTTTGGGCCCATCATTTGCACGGGAAGAAATCCCGGCTGTCATTCAGAAGCTGGTGAACGTGCATCTCGATAAACGGGAAGGCGCTGAACGCTTTCTGGACACCTATCGCCGCGTAGGCATAGATCCCTACAAACAAGCGGTATATACCTCATGAGCCAACTGATTATTGATCTGGAAATAACCGCCGATACCGCAGGGCCAATCGCAACCCTTGAGGAATTCCTTGCAGCGGACCAGAAACCCACCGCAGTGTTGATCGATTCTGATGAAGATATTGAAAGCATCAAGGACTTTGTGGCAACCCTTTCCGTTATTGCGCTTAACTTCCCTGCGTTTTCGGACGGCAGAGCCTACTCTTCCGCCAACCTTTTAAGACGCGAGTATGGATACACCGCTGAACTGCGCGCTGTGGGCGATATTCGTATTGACCAGTTGGAACAAATGACCCGATGTGGCTTTAATGCGTTTCAATTAGCCGAAGGCCAGAATGTTGATCAGGGTCTTGAAAGACTGCAAGGGTTCTCTTTCAGCTACCAACCCGCCTTCAACCGCGAACCGCTGTTCCGGGCCCGTTCCAGCTAACGTTTTGGTTCGGGACGTGTTTCCCTTAATATCAGTGATTATTCCTGCCGCGAGCAACCATGGGTTCTGATCCCTTTGTATTTTCGTTCTTCCTGATCTTTGCGTGTGCGGGAATCCTTGCAACGCTGGCGCTGTTTACGCGCCAGCCGCTTATCGTCATGTACATCGTTACCGGAATGATTCTTGGCCCATCTGGCACGGCACTTATTGATAACCCAGAGCTCATTAGCAGTATCGCAAAGTTCGGTATTATTTTTCTACTGTTCCTGCTCGGCCTGGATATGCAACCCGCGAAGTTAATTAAAACGCTAAGAAGCGCACTTCTGGTGGGTATTGGGAGTTCGTTGATGTTTTTTGCGATAGGTTTTTTGATCGCATCAGCCTTCGGCTACTCTATGACTGAAACGATCATCATCGGCATCGCCATGATGTTCAGCAGCACTATTATCGGGATCAAATTACTGCCAACAACGGTACTGCATCATCGCCACACTGGTGAGTTGATGATCAGCCTGCTGCTGATCCAGGATCTGATCGCCATCATCGTGTTGCTGGTGATTACCGGTGGATTACTGGAGTTTGATGGTGCGGCCAAAATTGCACGGGTCTTAATTAGCCTGCCAATACTGTTGCTGTTTTCATGGCTGTTTGTGAAGTATGTCCTTTTGCCATTGCTGGAAAAGTTCGACGCGTTTCATGAATATATCTTTCTGGTGGCAATCGCCTGGTGCCTGGGTATGGCTGAACTATCTGAACTGGCCGGCCTGTCACTTGAAATTGGTGCATTTGTCGCCGGCGTTACTATTGCCACAAGCCCTATCGCGCTCTACATCGCGGATCACCTGAAGCCACTACGGGACTTTTTCCTGGTGTTATTTTTCTTCTCGATCGGCGCAGGATTCCATATGGACCTTCTGGCTGAAGTCATCGTGCCCGCGGCTGCACTGGCCATTGTCATACTGGCAATGAAGCCCATCACCTTTAAGTTCATGTTAAGAAGGATGAGCGAAACAAGCGCGTTGGGTTGGGAAACAGGCTTTCGGCTTGGCCAGATCAGCGAATTTTCATTGCTGATTGCGTTTGTCGCGACGGCACAAAATCTGATCAGTCAGGAAGCCTCTCACCTGATACAGGCTACGGCTATCCTGACTTTTTTGGCTTCTTCATACTTGGTAGTCTTTCGGTACCCCACCCCTATTGCTGTGGATGACCGACTGCGCAGGGACTAACCCAGCGCCTCATGTTTGACCAACGTACGACCAGCCACTTCACCGGCAAAAATCTTGTCAATTTCACCAGATAGCTGGTTCAGGCCAATTTCAACGACCATGTCCTCTAAGGAGGACAACTTCCAATCAGTTGCCAGCAGGTTCCAAACGCGAGTTTTTTCTTCGATCGGCAGCGATACACTGTCGATACCCAGAATGTTCACGTTGCGTATAATAAAAGGCAGCACCGTCGTGGTAAAAGCAGGCGAGGCAACTAATCCGCAAATCGCAACACTGCCGCCGTAACGTAAACCCTTAATCACGTTAGTCAGTATCTCGCCACCAACGGTATCAATACCGTGCGCATACTTCATTGCATCCATCGGTCGGGGGTTTTGCTCCGACAGTGACTCGCGATCAATCACTTCCTTTGCTCCCAGACCTTTAAGGTAATCTATCTTGTCCGCCTTGCCACTGCTAGCGACAACATCGAACCCTTCTTTAGCCAGTAGAGCGACAGCAACCGAGCCAACGCCACCGGTTGCGCCGGTTACCACCACTGGGCCATCAGAAGGTTTTGCACCCATCTTCAGGAGCTTGTCGTAGCACAGCGCCGCCGTCAGGCCGGCCGTGCCAATAATCATACTTTCACGAGCTGTCATTCCAGCAGGTAAAGCCGTAACCCAACTGGCAGGGACACGAATAAGCTGCCCATACCCGCCCGGTGTGTTCATCCCCAGGTCAAACCCGATAGCAACGACATCATCACCCGGTTTAAACAGCGGCGAATTGGATTCGACCACCTGCCCTGCGGAATCTATGCCAGGCGTATGCGGATAACTTTTTGTCACACCGGGCAATCCTTTAGAGGAAAGCGCGTCCTTATAGTTTAGCGACGAGTAATGCACGTTAATCAGCACGTCCCCATCCGGTAAATCGTCAGTGGTTCGCTCGATGATTTGGTGTGTTACACCTTCCTCGGTCTTTTCTACCCAAAAGGCACTAAAGCTGGTCATTATCGTCTCCGAAATTATTGTATAAACTGGTTAGGCAAGGTCTGCTGCAGCATTGTTTGCTTCGTTAACGCACTACCCATCCATAAACGGGTCACTCGCTCAAACAGTTTGTCCATTTTGTTCTTGTGCACTACGTACTTTACCTGGAACACGTCCCTGTCTTCACAGCTATCAACAATGTATTCGTCGCTTGTTTTCAACTCATCAACAAGGTCACGCTCCAGGGCTCTTTTTCCAAACCATGCTTCGCCTGTCGCGACCTTTTCCATGTCCAGCTGAGGCCTGTTGTCTGACACAAAATCCTTAAACAGTTCATGCACATCCTCAAGATCATCGACAAATTTTTCACGCGCTTTATCGGTATTTTCACCAAACAGCGTCAATGTTCTTTTGTATTCACCCGCTGTTAGAATTTCGACATCGATGTCGTTTTTCTTCAGAATACGATGAAAGTTAGGGATCTGGGCAACCACACCAATCGAGCCCAGTAGGGAGAAAGGTGCGGCAATGATTTTGTTAGCGATACAAGCCATCATGTACCCGCCACTGGCTGCCACTTTGTCAACCGCAACCGTCAGCGGTACAGACTTGTTCCTGATTCGCTGGAGTTGTGACGCAGCAAGTCCATAGCCGTGAACTACGCCACCAGGACTTTCAAGACGAACCAGCACCTCATCTTGCGCCTCTGCAACTGACAAGATTGCGGTTATTTCTTCCCTAAGGTTAACGACCTCGGACGCCTGGACGTCGCCGACAAAGTCTAAGACAAACATTCGAGGTCTGCGCGCTTCACCCTGCTTCAGATCTTTCTTCTGTGTTTTATGCTTTTCTTTTTCTTTCTTCTTCTCTTCCTTCGCATCTTTCTTTAGCAACTCAGGGTTCAACACAATCGATTTCAGACTATGGGTAATCCCTTCCAAAGAATCATTGAGGTTTTTAACTTCAATATGACCGACATCTGGATCTTTTTGTCTTTGGGTCGAACCAAAGATCACGACAATAACAACCAGAATCGATACCAATACCGTCACTGATTTAGCTAGAAACAAACCGTATTCGATCAAAAACTCCAATTAAAAACCTCCTGAATTACAAGATTGCACATGCTACCACAAACTTCCTTGTGGGCAGCCTGACAAGGGTCAGGGCGCTCACCATGCTTAACGCTGCAGAACTGTCACAGTGAAGAAGCAAGTTTTTGATGCCGGCTGAAGGTGACGCCAACAGTCATTGCTACCAACGGTTAAATTGATCTACCTGATCTTCTGTTTTACTCAAGTGTTGTCCAGATGTAGACGAGCAACTATCTAGCGTTGCTGATCTGCCTGAAATTTCCGATCCGACTTCTTACCTCGATATTGCCGCATATCGATTGCGCGCCAGTTAGTTGGTGTTAGCTTAAAAAGTAGTCGTGGTTCGGTTTTCATATTGTTGAAAAACTTGTCAACGGCTTGAGCGTTCGACGGATTGTCCTGACCCACGTATTTTTCCGCAAGCTGGCGGGAAATCGGCCAAATATCGACATCAGGCAGTTGATACAGTTCGGCAGTGGCTTCAATACCCACATGACCGGCAACGGGCGCCAAGGCTTCAATGCACAGGGAGCAACCGGGCCGGGCGATAAGATGTTTACACCAGACCCGATTGAACGTGCCGGTAAGCCAAAAAGAACCTTTGTCATGCAGCCACCAAACAGGCACCGTGTAGGGCAAGCCGTTTCCCTGGAGGCTGGCAAGTACGCCGATATGAGGTTCGAGTAGAAACTCGGCAATGGTATCGTCCTTCATTCTGGGCATGCGTTCTCCTTTCTTGTTGTCTTTTCTAGCTGTCACTGTCTTTTCAAACGATATCGTTGCCTGGGGACGATAGGCCAAACATGCGAAGCATCAATAGATGCGCTTCGTTGACACGGTAGGTAAACTGCTGCCCCACCACATGCAGCCAACAGGTATTCCAACGGTGCTATCGGAACTGCTTACAGAAAAGCAAAAAGCGTTTGAACCTCATTTCAAACCAGATTTACTTCAGCGAACCTCAACGGTTTTCCAGTTCAGGTTCATCTCGGACGAAGACTTTTTTCTTTCTGTATCGCAAGACTCATTCAGCTTTAATGAGGGTAGCGCAACCAATCCTACGCTGACCTTGTACCTGGACCATCATGAAACCTGCTGGCAACTGCTAATGGGTACGCGCGATGGAATGGACGCTTTTATGAATGGCCAATACAGGGCAGACGGCAACATCGTACTGAGCCAACTGTTGCTCTATCTGTTCAAGAGCGCGGATCCGACCCTGACCTTCAAAGTTCAGGACTGACGCCGTGTTCCATCAGACGGAAATCCCACGCTGCGACAAATACTCATCGATTAGCCAACGACTGATGGCGAACTTTCCTGGAATCAGCGGCAGGTCATTACAAGGAAACCAATCTGCTTCCGCTATCTCGTCTTCCTGCAAGACGATGTCGCCCGACTGATACTCTGCGTGAAACCCAAGCATCAGCGAATTAGGAAATGGCCACGGTTGGCTGCCGCGGTAGCTTAGGTTACCAACGTTTACGCCAACCTCTTCTTTCACCTCTCTAATGACGGTTTCTTCGATCGATTCACCTGGCTCGACAAAACCCGCCAAGGTACTGAACAGGCCTTCGGGAAACATATGGTTGCGCCCTAAAAGCACTTCATCGCCTTTATAGACTAGCACGATGATGGAAGGCGATAGCCTTGGGTAAAAGTTCAACTTGCACCCACCGCATACCGTAGACCGGTCTCTTTCACTTTCTGTGGTGGACTTCCCGCAACGACCGCAAAATTGATGAGTGCGATACCAGTCGCACACCTGCAGCGCTCTACCTGCAAGATTAAACAGGGTCGGATCTATATTCTGAATATTCATGCGGAGGTTAGCGAAAACTGCTGCGCCCGGCACTGATACCTGTACGGCAAAACATTCCTTCCCACCCAACATTCCCATGTAATGCTTTTGAATTTCATCGAACTGACCAAGCTCTTCACTAGTCGCGGGACGCCATGCTTCGTTTTCGTCAACAAGCTGCAAAATGTTGTTGTTGTGGCAAATAAAATAACTCGCTTCGCCTGCCCCTAATGCCTTGGTACCCGGTAAAAAGCTGAGGTCAGGCTCAGGCCAATTAAACTCATTCATCCCGTTTCTCCTTTAGTATTACTGCGCCAGACGGCACCAACTTCACTTTTGCCATCCAGATAGTCCAGCTTGTTTTCGTGAGCAGTCAGTTCCTGTTCGTCTGCCTTGATCACGTTAAGGCGCGGCCGGTTAGGGTCCAATTCAACTCGAGAGTTCAGACCCTTCTGATTATTAACCTCTTCTTCCAGACCCAGTGTTACCTGACCACCCGTTAAGAGTAGATACACGTCTGCCAAGATCTCTGCGTCCAGCAGGGCCCCGTGAAGTTGCCGCTGCGAGTTGTCGACGCTATATCGTTTGCAAAGCGCGTTCAGATTGTTTTTTTGACCCGGATGTTTATTTCTCGCCAGCGCAAGGCTATCAACCACGCTACAGTAGTCTGTTAGTTTACCCAGTGACCGGTCATGCAAACGCATCTCTCGATTCAAGAACCCGATATCAAAGGCTGCATTGTGGATAATAAGTTCACTGCCGTTAACAAACTGAAGGAAGTTTTCCCACACGTCTGCAAAAACGGGTTTGTCCGCCAGAAACTGGCTTGTGATACCGTGTACTTCCAGCGCACCATCATCGCTTTCCCGCTCAGGGTTAATGTACTGGTGATAATGGCGGCGAGTTAACTTTCTTCCAACGATTTCCACACACCCGATTTCCAGAATTCGATGACCTGCCTCAACCTCAAGACCTGTCGTTTCAGTATCTAGTACTACTTGTCGCATCTACCCTCACCTTGTTCATCAAAGCCACGATTAGCCAGGGCATCTGCCCGTTCATTTTCAAGAACACCGTTATGACATTTTACCCAGCGCCTACCAATCTTGTACGTTTCACACGGCTTATCCAGCCGTTCCCATCAATTCCGATTCTTGACCGGTTGCTTGCTGGCATTCTTCCGGCCTTTCACTTTCTAACCTCTAATCCACGGGGTTGTTCCCTTTAGAATATGTTGTGAATCGGTTGTCTGGCCAACGCTTGAAGTCCGGTCAGTCGTCATTTCTGCTCGCCGGAATCATGTTCAACCTTCGCCAGCCCCTCGTGTTTTACAGCGCTAACCGCACTTAATCTGCCAAACGCCTGACTTCGGCTCCAGACAGGCTTGATGGAACGAACAGCACCAACGTGTTTCCTGGCAACAATCACGTAAACCGATCCGATCGGCAGGTTAAGGGTTCGGCTGACCCCGTATGAATAGTCGTTAACTTCACCAAGATACTGGTTAACAGGGGGGCGATAAATGGAGTACTGGGCTCTGTCGATTTTAAAATCCAGTAAGTTAAGCCAGTCCATTAGCCGCCCGGGTCTAATAAAGGTGCCATTCCAGGGGGCAATATCTTTGCGACGCGTCGCACGCACAACGGTTCGCCAGACGCCCCACAGACTCATGGGATTGAATCCAACGATTACGATATGACCCATCGGCATCGTCACCCTGGCCAGTTCGCGCAGAATTTTTTGCGGTGATTCCGCAAAATCAAGAAGATGGTGCAAGATCGCAACATCAATACTGTCATTGGCGAACGGCAGTTGGGTAGGATGCGATACCAGGCCAGCCTTGGTCGTATCCAGATTGAGAATGATTTTGTTCTGGATCGGGCTGGCCTCATGCAGCACCCTATCCTGAACGCTGAACTGTGCAAGATGGTAGCCAAAGAACCCAGGTAATAGTTGCTCTAGCATGGCCAATTCGGTCTTTAGCACGTGTCTGCCCAAGTCAGAGGCAAACCACGACCGGATACCTTTTAGTAACGGTTGCGACTCTCTGGTCAGGGCCGAAAAATCATTGTGCATATCATTGTGCATATCATTGTGCATATCGGTGTGTTCAAAAGGTGCTTAATTATTATAATGGAAGATTGGAGTCTTACTACATGGAAGTTCAGGGGTCGCCTGGTTCTAAGACCGGTCATCTGTTCTGCCCCCACATAACATCTAGAGTTAAGCCTTATATGTCCCTGCCCCGCTCATTTACATCATTGGTACTGGTAATTTTGCTCGCCGGCTGCGCGATCAATAAAGGCTTTGGTCCCGCCAAGACCCCAGATAGCCTACTTGACGCTGCAGAGCCTTCAGCTTCTAATAAAGAGCCTTCAGCTTCTAATAAAGAGCCTCCTGCGCCTAACAAAGAGCCCTCATCCCCTAACAAAGAGCCCTCAGACCCTAACAAAGAGCCCTCAGCTTCCGATATAGAGCCCTCAGCCCCTAGCAATGAGCCTTCAGGTGCTCGTATAGAGCCATCACCCTCCGAGCAAGAACTTTTTACCGAAGAGCAAACAGACTTGTGGCAGCGGCTGCGCAGCGGATTCCAGTTGTCCCATGAAACAGATCGAAAACGGGTTCTGGATGAACTGAACTGGTACGTAAAACATCCGGAATACGTTGACCGAGTCGCGAAACGGGCCGCCCCCCATCTGCACTACATTATTGAAGCGCTGGAAAAGCGTGGTTTACCGCTCGAGTTTGCGCTGCTTCCGATTGTCGAGAGTGCCTATGACCCTTTCGCTTATTCTCACAGCAGGGCAGCCGGTTTGTGGCAGTTTATTCCTGGCACGGCTCGAATGTATGGTTTGCAAATTGACTGGTGGAACGACGGCAGAAGAGACGTCAGGGCTTCTACCAAGGCCGCTATAGATTATCTTGAGTATCTGCACAACATATTAGACGACGACTGGTTGCTGGCACTGGCAGCCTATAATGCGGGCCCGGGTAACGTTCTTTCTTCGATACGCGTCAGTAAATTACCCAAGGATGAAGTGAATTTCTGGTCCCTTAAAGTTTTTCGCGAAACCTATACCTATGTCCCCAGACTGCTTGCGATCAGTGAGTTGATCAACCATCCCGAGCGCTACAACATGACGCTGCCGGATGTGGCCAATGAGCCCTATTGGGAAGTCGTTCAGACCAAGGGACAACTCGACTTGAATAAGGCGGCAGAACTGGCTGAGGTCTCTTCAAAGGAAATCTACACACTGAATGCCGGTTTTAACCAGTGGGCTACCCATCCGGATGGACCACACGAGCTCATTATCCCTGTCGGTAAAGCTGACATATTTCGTGAGCGAGTAGCGGAACTTCCGCCCACTGAGCGTTTGGCATGGAAACGACACAAGGTACGTTACGGCGAAAGCCTTGGTGCAATCGCGAACAAATACCGCACGACAGTGGCCACCATCAGGCGTGCCAACGACATACAGGGCAACTTGATCCGAGCGGGAGATTCTTTGATGATTCCGGCTGCTTCACCAGATGTTGATTATGCCATGAGCCAAAGCAGTCGATTGGCATCAAAGCAACAGACCCTGGAAACCCGTTACGGCAGTGAGCCGATCTCTTACCTCGTTAAACCCGGTGACAGCTTCTGGCAGATTGCCCGTCAATTCGATGTCGGTATGCGTGAGTTGGCGAAATGGAATGGCATGGGCACTACGGGACTTTTGCATCCAGGAACTGAATTAAAGATCTTCAAGAAAACCAACAAGGCCCGCATCCAAAAAGGGCCCCAGCATCAGACCCAGCCCGCTAGTCCGCGTGCTAACCAGGTTCGTAAACTCAATTACCGGGTTCGAGAGGGCGAGTCGTTATCGTTAATCGCCAGTAAATTCAATATTTCTGTTCAGAGCATCAAGTCCTGGAACAATGCTTTAAACATGAAAAAGTATATTCATGCCGGCGACCGGTTAACCCTTTATGTTGACGTTACCCGGCTAATTAATTAACCCGTTCGATTGACGCTTCTGCTGTCAGTGCATCTTCAAACTCCTGAAAGTCCATCGACCCTAGCTGCAATGACAGGTTCTCGCGAACACTGGCGACCTCGGCTTCGATCAATTCTGACGATGGCCTGTTTGTGACCCCAGAAACCCGCAATACCAGGCTATCTCCATTAGGAAGCATCGCCGTACCGAGCGACTCCTTATCATCACCGGGCCTGGGTAACTTAAATGCTTCACGCATCACCAACGGATCAATATCACGTGAGAACCGCGAAAGTGAGGGCGCCACAGCCCACTCCAAGCCGTATTCATTAGACACATACTGGGCAAGTGAACCACCGTTTATCGCTTCAACGATAGAATCTGCCCTGTCGACCGCCAGCGATTCTGCTTTGCCACGTTCTAGGACCTCGCGAACATCGCTAGCCACTTCGGCGAGCGATCTGGTCGCGCTTGGTGAATGCGCCTGAACGCGGATTCCCACGTGATGGGAATCCGTTAGTTCCAGAAGGTCACTGTTGTTTCCGTCTATTAGCACGTCCGCACTAAAAGCCGCAGTGGCGACCGAATTGTTCGCCATCAAAAAATTCTGTGATTCACGGGTGAGATCTCCGGTTGATTGTACTTCCAAACCGAGTTCAGCCGCGGGGGCTTCAAGATCAATAGCCTCGAACAGCAATTCCGCGAGTCGTGAAGAAGTGGTGACAAACTCATCTTCTGTCGCATACAGCCTGTAACGTTGCTCGACTTCAACCCGAATGTCAGCCAGCATCGGTTGAACCGCTTCATTAAGCTCCAATAGCTTAATAATGTGATATCCAATTTCAGTTTCCACAGGTTCCGACACCTGGTCCACTGACAGCTCATAGGCAACCGCTTCAAACTCGGGGAAGAATGTACCCTGAGGGTTAAAGCCCAGGTCGCCACCGTTATCGCGCGAGCCCGCATCATCCGAGTCGGTTAATGCGAGCGCAGTAAAATCTTCGCCCTGATTGATTCGGCCATAAACTTCACTGGCTTTAATTTTCGCTGCTTCGATAGACAGGTCATCAGAAACCTCGATCAAAATATGTGCGACGCGACGCGACTCTTCTGTTGAATAGTCACCCTGGTTATCCTGGTAGAACTGCTCCAGCGCTTCCTGGTCAACTTCAAGCGCCGCGGCAAGCTGTTCATGTTTTAGTTCAACGTATTGCAGGTTAACTGTTTCTTCTGTGACAAAGTCTCCGGCGCGATCAGTATAGTAATCCCCGAGTTCTTCCTCTGAGACTGAAACCTCGTCGATTAATTCATCAACCCGGATCTGCAGATAGGCAAGATCCCTGGTCTGGCTCAGGAGTGAACTGTAACGTTTACTTTCAGCCTCGGTGACAAATGCCGATTGACGGATACCCGCTAACATCTGATTGAACAAACTGTCAGTACGCATCTCATCACGATAAAGCAGCGGCGTATAGCCGGCGCCTCTGATCACATTCTGAAATTGATCGGCATTAAAAACGCCACCCACTTGGAACACTTCACTCGAAATGATCTCTTCATCAAGCAGCGCGTCACTGTAGTAAAGGTCAAACTCGTCGGTAGCCTGGGTAAGAATTTCTCTTGATACCAGGCCTCTGAGCACGTTTTCGCGTAACTCGTCTTCATTAATCTGGTCAAGAGGAACCCCCCTTGACTGCAAAAGGCGGCGATTACGTTCGACTGCAATCTCCATGGCTTGCTGCGTGACGGCCTCCCCGTTGACGGTTGCTACCTTGGGAACTGGCGCGAGGAACGTGGTGATGGAACCGAACCCGAAGAGCCCAAAGACAATGATGATTAGGCCGATAATGACTTTTGCTAGGATCCCATCGGAACCGTCCCGCAACTGTTGAATTAGCATGATTCCTTTACCTTTTGCTGAAGAAGGTGGGCCTGTATTTAAAACACCCACAAAAAAGGCGCATCAATGACGCGCCCTTCTATTGTATTACCTTACTTTGTTATTGTCTTTTGAACCTTTTAAATTAACTAAACTTTCCCGAGTGAAAATTTAGTTCACCGCATCCTTGAGCGCTTTACCTGCCTTGAATGCAGGGACTTTGGCAGCTTTAATCTGGATTTCCTCGCCGGTTTGGGGGTTCCTACCCGTACGCGCGGCACGATCACGAACGCTAAAAGTGCCAAATCCTACCAGTACGACTGAGTCTCCTGTTTTCAAGGAATCGGTTATCGAATCAATCATTGAATCCAGCGCCCTTCCTGCGGCGGCCTTCGTGATATCCGCGGATGCTGCAATGTTTTCGATCAGCTCTTGTTTATTCACTCTCCACCCCTTCTATAATTATTAGTCAATTCTTGACGGTTAAAAAAATGTTCTAAACGCTAATGTCTATACGCATTTCTACGCATTCCCTTGTACGCTGCGCCAATTTACCCCAATGCCCCCGATATGTTCAAGGTAAACTGCCTAATGAGTGCTAATTCTCTGGCTTTCATCCGATTCACCTCCTGAATCAGAATCGCTTTTAGAGTCTGATTCGAGTTCCTTTGGCAAAGGTTCCGGCATCCTTTGCAGCGCGACCTCCAGTACTTCATCAATCCATTTAACGGGAATGATCTCCAAATCGCTTTTTATGTTATCGGGTATTTCTTTAAGGTCCCTTTTGTTCTCATCGGGAATGATCACGGTCTTTATCCCACCCCTATGGGCGGCAAGCAGTTTCTCTTTAAGACCCCCAATTGGCAAAACCTGACCGCGCAGGGTGATTTCACCCGTCATTGCAACATCCGATCTGGCAGGAATCCCCGTGAGAACGGATACCATGGCGGTACAAAGCCCAATGCCTGCGCTGGGTCCATCTTTAGGCGTAGCGCCTTCAGGCATATGAATATGAAGGTCGTTCTTTTCATGGAAGTCCTTAGCAATGCCCAAAAAGCTTGCGCGACTCCGAACCACAGTGGTGGCGGCCTGTATCGATTCCTGCATCACGTCACCCAAAGACCCTGTCTGGATATGACGACCTTTCCCTGGCACGACAGCGGCCTCAATTGACAGCAGTTCGCCGCCCACACTGGTTACTGCAAGGCCAGTGACTTGCCCCACCTCATCTTTTTCTTCGGCTAGTCCAAAATTGTACTTTCTAACCCCTGAGTATTTTTCGAGCAGCGCTGGCGTCACGGTCAGCGCGCCTGATTGCTCGGCTTCACTTAAGGCGGACCCTTTCACTACTTTTCGACAAATTTTAGCGAGTTCTCGCTCCAGGCCCCGCACACCCGCTTCCCGTGTGTAGTAACGGATCAGATCGATGACCGTTTCATCCTCGATTACCAACTCGTCTTTACGAAGGCCATTATTCTTGACCTGCTTGGGCACTAGATATCGTGTCGCAATGTTGAGTTTTTCATCTTCCGTGTAACCCGGAATACGGATAATTTCCATGCGGTCGAGTAACGGCGCCGGAATGTTCATGGAATTAGAAGTACAAATAAACATGACTTCTGAAAGGTCGTAATCGACCTCCATATAATGATCATTAAAGATATTGTTTTGCTCTGGGTCCAACACCTCGAGCAGAGCCGATGCAGGGTCTCCCCTATGGTCCTGCCCCATCTTGTCAATTTCATCGAGCAGAAACAGCGGATTCTTCACGCCTGCCTTGGCAAGTTTTTGGATAATCTTACCCGGCATTGAACCGATATAGGTTCGACGATGTCCGCGGATTTCTGCCTCATCACGGACACCACCCAACGCCATTCGAACAAATTTCCGGTTTGTGGCTCTGGCAATAGACTCACCCAAAGACGTTTTACCAACGCCAGGGGGACCCACTAGACAAAGCACCGGACCTTTAATTTTCTTCACCCGTTTTTGGACGGCAAGGTACTCAAGAATTCGGTCTTTGACCTCTTCAAGCCCATAATGGTCGGCCTCGAGTACTTCCTCTGCGGCTACAATATCTGTGCGGACCTTTGAACGCTTCTTCCACGGCGTGTTCAGCATCCAATCGATGTAGGATCTGACGACCGTTGCCTCGGCGGACATCGGAGACATCATTTTGAGCTTGTTCAGTTCGCTTTTGGTCTTTTCTTTCGCCTCCTTAGGCATGCCGGAGGATTCGAGGCGCTTCTCCATCTCCTCCATTTCGTTGGGGACATCATCCATGTCACCAAGCTCTTTCTGGATCGCCTTCATCTGTTCGTTCAGGTAATACTCACGCTGGCTTTTCTCCATCTGCTTTTTAACACGCCCACGGATGCGCTTTTCAACAGTGTAGAGCTCCAACTCACCCTCGAGCAAACCCAGCATGTGCTCAACACGATCTTTTAGATCGAGCATTTCAAGCAACTGCTGTTTAATCTCCAGTTTCAGGGTTAATTGTGCGGCGATGGTGTCAACGAGTCGTGACGGATCTTCGATACTGGCAACCGAGGTCATCACCTCGGGGGGGACTTTCTTACTCTGTTGAACGTACTGCTCGAAGGTTTCCATCAGGGTTCGCATTAATGCCTGCCCTTCTCCGGTGTCCATCCGAGGATCTTCCAGCATTTCTACGTCCCCACTGAAAAAATCATCGTTCTCACGAATCTCACCCACCTTCGCTCGATGGGATCCCTCTACAAGGATCTTCACCGTCTTGTCTGGCAGCCGGATTAGCTGAAGGATAGTGGCCACCGTTCCAAAGGAATATAGATCATCGGTGCCCGGCTTTTCATTACCCGGCTCCTTCTTAGCAAGCAGAAGAATCCGTTTGTTCTCGTCATGTTCCTGTGCGTACTCAAGGGCACGAATGGATTTCTCGGTTCCTATAAAGAGTGGCTGCACACCATGGGGATACACCACCATATCTCTGAGCGTGACAATGGGTACATCAAAGAGTTCTTCAGACATTAAATGACCTTTTTTGGCAATGGCGCACCCGCCATTTACACGAGACTTAAGCTATAGTTTACAAAAAAAAAGGGGCGTAAAAGCCCCTTTTTTTCCAATGTTGGATAAACGTTTTTGGATCTACAATTTTTTTGGACAAACAATTTTTTTGGACAAACAATGTTTTTGGACAAACAATGTGTTCCGCGTTTATTCCGGTGCCGTCTTCTGCTGATCGCTGTTTTCATAAATCAGTAAGGGCTCGGAAGCGCCATTAATGACATTTTTATCAATCACTACCTTACTCACGCCTTGCTCGGAAGGCAGCTTATACATCACTTCAAGTAGCACGCCCTCTAAGATAGAGCGGAGTCCACGGGCACCGGTCTTTCGCTCCATCGCTTTTTCAGCAATAGCGACCAACGCATCTTCCCGGAAGTCTATTTCTGCACCTTCCATCTCAAACAGTTTCGAATACTGCTTGGTGTAGGCGTTTTTAGGTTCTTTAAGGATTCGGACCAATGCCTCTGTATCCAATTCATCCAGAGTCGCCAGCACTGGCAAACGACCAACAAATTCCGGAATCAAACCGTATCGAACCAGATCCTCTGGCTCCACGGTTCGTAGCGTGTCACCCAAATTTTTCTTTTTGGCTTTGGTCTGTACGCTGGCCCCAAAGCCTATCCCGCTCTTGTCAGAACGATCCTGAATAACTTTGTCCAAACCTGAAAACGCACCACCACAGATAAACAGAATGTTCGATGTATCAACCTGCAGGAACTCCTGCTGGGGATGCTTTCGGCCTCCCTGGGGTGGGACTGAAGCAACGGTGCCTTCAATCAACTTAAGCAACGCCTGCTGTACACCCTCACCCGAAACGTCCCGCGTGATTGAGGGGTTGTCAGACTTCCTTGAAATTTTATCGATCTCGTCGATATAGACAATGCCAACCTGCGCCTTGTCGACATCGTAGTCACATTTCTGCAGCAGTTTTTGAATAATATTTTCTACATCTTCGCCTACATAGCCCGCTTCGGTCAGCGTTGTTGCATCGGCGATGGTAAAAGGTACGTCGAGCAACCTGGCGAGCGTTTCAGCAAGCAGGGTTTTACCAACCCCCGTAGGGCCTACCAACAGGATGTTGCTCTTTTGAAGTTCAACTTCGTCTTTCTTGCCAGAGTAGTTAAGGCGCTTGTAGTGGTTGTAGACGGCAACCGAAAGAACTTTCTTTGCCCAATGTTGACCAATGACATACTCATCAAGTATGTCATTAATCTCCATAGGCGTAGGAAGCTTACTATTATCCGTTTCGTCGTTACTTTCCTGTAGTTCCTCTCGAATAATGTCGTTACATAGCTCAACACATTCATCACAGACATAAACCGATGGGCCAGCGATCAGCTTTCGTACTTCATGCTGGCTCTTACCACAAAAATTACAGTGGAGTAGCTTACCGTCGTCGTTGCTACCCTCGTTCTCGTCGGACATACCCAAACCTCAATATTCTTATTTAGCGACCCCTGCTCTCAATACAGGCGACCGCAAATCATTATAGTCAAACACGGCCAAATTAAAAACCACCCCGAAACGGATCAAACCATGACAATTCGATCCTAAACAGCAGCTAAATTTGTCCTGGGCTCTTGGACCTTGTCAATTATCCCGTAATCGAGTGCATCATTGGCCGTCATAAAGTTATCGCGTTCAGTATCTTTTGCAAGCTGCTCTGCAGTTTTGCCCGTATGGTGCGCCATAATGGCATTCATACGCTCTCGCAGAAACAGTATTTCCTTTGCCTGGATTTCGATATCAGATGCCTGCCCCTGCGAACCGCCGCTTGGCTGATGGATCATAACCCTCGAATTTGGAAGACAATAGCGTTTGCCCTTGGCACCCCCTGCCAATAGAAACGCACCCATGCTCGCTGCCTGACCGATGCACATGGTCGACACTTCACTATTAATAAACTGCATGGTGTCATAAATCGCCAACCCTGCTGTCACAGAACCACCCGGCGAGTTGATATAAAGCTGCACGTCTTTGTCGGCATTTTCAGATTCAAGAAACAGCATCTGGGCCACAACGAGGTTTGCAACATTGTCATCAATAGGTCCTACAACGAAGATAATTCTTTCTTTTAGAAGCCTGGAATAAATGTCGTAAGAGCGTTCGCCTCGAGCCGTCTGTTCAACAACCATTGGGATCAAACCCAGTGCTTGGGTAACAGGGGGAAACGTATCGTCAAATGTATGCATGGGATTTCTCTCTAGTAGACTGGGTCAGTATAGCGTTAACCAGCGATATTGCGGCAATTTACCAAAAGTTCAATGGTTGAATTCAGGTTAAATCAAGGGACATAAGTTTGACAACCACCTTACGGTCCAAACGGCTAAACTGACTGTATCAGTCTTCCGCTTCTGCAGACTCGTCACTTTCCTCTGCGGGAAGCTCAGTTTCACGCTTCACAGCCTCGTCATAACTAACGGTTTTATCGGTAACTTTAGCCGATTCCAGCACAAAATCGACAATCTGCCCTTCCAGAACCATATTCTGAATCTGACTAAGTTGTTGTTCATTACTATAGTAATAGTTAATGACTTCTTCAGGCTCCTGGTAGGTGGAGGCCATCTCTTCTATAGCTTCCCTGACCTTGTCGGCATTGGCCTCGAGGCTGTTCTTATCAACAATCGCGCTAACGATCAGTCCAAGCTTGACTCTTTTTTGAGCCTGCTCGGAGAACATCTCCGCTGGCAACATGCTTGGATCAAACTGGGCGCCACCACCAAACTGCTGCACGGCTTCCTGGCGCATTCGGTTCACTTCCTGGTCGATTAAGGCCTGCGGTAGGTCTACTTCGTTATTATCGCCCAACCCGTCCATGACCTGATCCTTAATCTTAGCCTTGATCGCTGAATCCAGTTCTCGCTTCATGTTGTTGGTGACTTCTTTACGGAATGCTTCTACGCCGCCCTCTTTAACATCAAACTGCTCGAAAAACTCATCGTTCAGTTCTGGCAACTCTGGTCCGGAAACCTTGTTTACCTTAATTTTGAATAGCACTTCCTGACCGGCAAGATTTGTTGCCTGATAGTTTTCTGGAAACGTGAGGTTGAGATCTTTTTCTTCGCCTGCTTTTAAGCCTGCTAGCCCGTCTTCAAACCCGGGAACCATTGAACCTGAACCAAGCACAAGGTCGGTGCCTTCCGCTTTGCCACCCTCGAAAGGTTCATCTCCGAGGAACCCTTCAAAATCCAGATTAAGTTGGTCCTTTTCAGCCGCCGCACGATCTACCTCCGCGTAGACAAGCCTTTGTTCCCGCAGGGTATCGATCATTTTTTCCAGATCGGCTTCCTCGATAGAACTGGTCAAACGATCTACTTCTATATTTTCAAGACCACCAACTTCTATCTCGGGAAAGACTTCAAAGACGGCCGTATACTCAAGGTCTTTGCCTTCTTCCATGCTAACTTCTTCGATCTTCGGCATACCCGCTGGGTTAAGGTCTTCTTTCTGAAGCGCTTCGCCATAACTTGATTGAATCATCTCGCTGGAAATTTCCTGCCTGATCCCTTCACCAAACCGTCTCTTTACTTCACGCACGGGCACTTTCCCAGGCCGGAAACCGTTTATCTTGGCCTGTTTGGCTGTCTGCTTGAGTTTTTCTGTGACTTGGGCTTCTATTCTTTCGGAGGGTACAACCACGCGCATTTTTCGTTCTAGACCTGCTGTGGTTTCGACAGTTACCTGCATGCTGCTACCTAAATTATCTTCGGTTTAATATGGTGCGAAAGGAGAGACTCGAACTCTCACATCTTACGATACTGGTACCTAAAACCAGCGCGTCTACCAATTCCGCCACTCTCGCATGTTTGTTGTATTAGGGGTGGAGACCCTATTTCTTCATCTGGGGTGAACGACGAGGTTTGTACGGGCAAACCTTTTGCCGCGAACCCTGCCAATCCTTTCTCCAGACTCTTATCCTTTTGATCTGGGGTGAACGACGGGGTTTGTACGGGCAAACCTTTTGCCGCGAACCCTGCCAATCCTTTCTCCAGACTCTTATCCTTTTGATCTGGGGTGAACGACGGGGTTTGAACCCGCGACCACCGGAATCACAATCCGGAGCTCTACCAACTGAGCTACGCCCACCATTGCTCTTGTTCCCACGATAGTGGTACGCCCGGTAGGACTTGAACCTACAACCCTCGCCTTAGAAGGGCGATGCTCTATCCAGTTGAGCTACGGGCGCATAAACCCTGACCTTCCAGCCGTATCACCTCGTGGGGAATTTGGTCGGGGTAGAGAGATTCGAACTCCCGACATCCTGCTCCCAAAGCAGGCGCGCTACCAGACTGCGCTATACCCCGTACATCGGTTATTGCGGCGTAACCCTAAATCACTGGATAATACCGCAACCTCTAGCCTACCTACCGCTAGAAAGGGGCGCATTCTACTAACGAGACTGGGTACAGTCAAACAAGAAATGGACGTTTTTTTAAAGCTACGCTGATGCAAAGCCATTGACACTGAAAAAGTGTGGTCAACAACGAAGACAAAGCTAAGGCAACAGCATTAACATGCGCCATTAAAATAAGGTAAAAAACAGCATGAAGCGGATATTCATTTCAGACTTGCATCTGGACGCCAACCGAAAAGACCTAACCAGTGCATTTACACATTTTTTGAGTGAGCAGTGTCAAACCATCGACGAGCTCTACATTCTTGGCGACTTTTTTGAACTGTGGTTGGGCGACGACGACCAGTCCCCTTTAAATAATGAAGTTATCGAGGCGTTATCAAGTCTTTCCTGTGATGTGTTCGTGATGCATGGCAACCGCGACTTCCTGATTGGCAAGGCATTTTGCAATGCCGCCGGCGCGAAACTGCTCCCTGACCCCTATCCCATCAATCTGGGGGGGCAGCCTGCCTTGCTAATGCATGGTGACAGCCTATGCACTCGCGACGAGGAGTATATGAAGGCAAGAACCCTGCTACGTTCAGACACCTTCCAGCAGGATTTCCTGTCGAAAGAGATGCAAGAGAGAAAGGTCATAGCCGAGCAGATACGGGGTAAAAGCCAGAAAGTTTCTTCAGAGAAAGCCGAAGATATTATGGATGTCACACCAGAAGAAGTCATCCGGGTAATGCATCAGGCCAAGACCCCGGTATTGATTCACGGTCATACCCATCGGCCTGGCGTTCACAAGGTTGACCTACACTTCGGCGCCGGAATCCGTTACGTGCTTGGAGACTGGCACACATCGATGCAATTTCTAAGGGTAACCGGTTCAGAACTGGAGCTGGTTAAGTACACCTTTTGATGCGCTCAGGTGACAGGCACGCCACTATGGAACCGGAAATCCGGATCGGGGGTTAAGATAAGGCGCTCATCTGCTGCTAGAAAAAAATCAACTCGGTCAGAAATGGCGTCACCACCGGCAATCTTTTCGGCCTGGTTAAGATAAACCTGGAAATGCCGGGCTTCAGATTTCAGCAGCGACTGGTAAAAACCAGCAAGCTCGTCATCCAGCACCTCAACCAGTCGCCCAAACCGTTCACAGCTACGGGCTTCGACGATGGCACTTATAATCAGCACGTCAACTAACCTTGCAGGCTCATGGGTACGCGCACTTGATCGAAGTTCGCCTGCGTAACGGGACGAGGAAAGCTGGGTGTACGGTATATTTCTATCGTCAAGAAGAGCAACCACCTGCTCAAAATGGCGAAGCTCTTCGCGTGCGAGTTTTGATAGTTTTAAGATCAAGTCAGTTTGATCAACATGCCGGTACATCAGGTTTAATGCGGTCGACGCGGCTTTTTTCTCGCAATTCGCATGATCAATCAGCAGAACCGATAAATTGGCTGCTGCCTGTTCAAGCCATAAATCAGGTGTTTTACACCTTAAAAAACTGTTCACATTCATAGTCTTACACTGCGTGAGGGGCTTTGTTGGCTTAACTTTAAGTCGTTCATCCAGTACACTTGCCAACTTTTGAACCGGACGACTTGTTCGTCATTATACAGTGAGGTGAAGGTCGTGCTTAAAGCCTATCGACAACATATGGAAGAACGCGCAGCAGAAGGCGTTGTTCCCAAACCCTTAAACGCTGAACAGGTCAATGGACTGGTCGAATTGTTCAAGAGCCCTCCGGCGGGTGAAGAAGATTTTATGACAGATCTTCTAGAGAATAGAATTCCAGCAGGGGTTGATGACGCCGCTTACGTTAAGGCCGCATTCCTCGCCGCTATCGCCAAAGGTGAAGCAAGCTCACCGATCATTAACAACGTTCGAGCAACAGAACTTTTGGGTACGATGCTTGGCGGTTATAACATCGAGCCATTAATCAGCCTGCTGGATGACCAAGCAACGGCCGCAACAGCCGCGAGCGCTCTATCAAAGACCCTGCTGATGTTTGATGCCTTTCATGACGTCGTGGAGAAAAGCAAATCTAACGAACACGCAATGTCGGTGCTGCAATCATGGGCAAACGCGGAATGGTTCCTCAATAAGGAAGATGTCGCCGAAAAAATTACCGTTACAGTATTTATGGTGGAAGGGGAAACAAACACTGACGACCTGTCTCCTGCAGGTGATGCCTGGAGTCGTCCCGATATTCCGCTACATGCCAAAGCCATGCTTATAAAAACCATGGACCGGCCGCTGGAAACGATCGAAGAACTGAAGCAAAAAGGCCACCCTATTGCCTATGTCGGTGACGTGGTTGGAACAGGCTCGTCCAGGAAATCAGCCACTAACTCAGTCCTGTGGCACATGGGCGATGACATTCCCCATATTCCTAATAAAAGAGACGGGGGCGTTTGTCTTGGCGGCAAGATAGCGCCAATATTTTTCAACACATTGGAAGATGCAGGTGCGCTACCCATCGAATGTGACGTCACGAAGATGGCCATGGGTGATGTCATTACCATTTATCCCTACGAGGGAAAGATCACCAACGAAGCCGGAGACACGATTAGTGAATTCAAATTATCAACGCCCGTGTTACTCGACGAAGTTCGAGCAGGGGGAAGGATTCCGCTCATTATTGGCCGTGGACTGACAGAAAGATCACGAGAGGCTCTAGGCCTTGCCCCAGACGAGGTGTTTAACAAGCCAGCCCCTGTGAAGGAAACAGACAAGGGCTTTACGCTGGCGCAGAAGATAGTCGGCAAAGCCTGCAGTGTTGAAGGCGTACGCCCCGGTACTTATTGCGAGCCCAGAATGACCACCGTTGGCTCCCAGGATACAACCGGCCCCATGACCCGCGATGAGCTGAAAGAACTGGCCTGTCTAGGATTTTCTGCCGACCTTGTCATGCAATCATTTTGTCATACGGCGGCTTATCCAAAGCCGGTTGATATCGATACCCAACACACCCTGCCTGATTTTATCCAGACACGTGGCGGCGTTGCTTTGCGACCGGGCGACGGCATCATTCACTCCTGGCTTAACCGAATGCTACTGCCCGACACTGTTGGGACAGGCGGAGACTCACATACACGATTCCCCATGGGTATTAGTTTTCCCGCTGGTTCTGGCCTAGTGGCATTCGCTTCGGCTATCGGCGTGATGCCACTCGACATGCCAGAGTCTGTGCTCGTGCGATTCAAGGGAGAGATGCAACCCGGCATTACCCTTAGAGACCTGGTCAACGCTATTCCCTACGCCGCCATACAGAGAGGACTGCTGACCGTTGCCAAAGAAGGCAAGAAGAACGTTTTCTCTGGTCGTATTCTTGAAATTGAAGGCCTGCCAGAACTGAAGGTGGAACAAGCCTTTGAGATTAGCGACGCATCGGCAGAAAGGTCCGCCGGTGGCTGCACAATCAGACTGGGTAAAGAACCCATCATCGAATACATCAGCTCGAACATCACCCTGCTCAAATGGATGATTTCCGAGGGATATGGCGATGCACGAACCATCGGCCGAAGAATTGAAGCCATGGAAGTCTGGTTAGCTAACCCAGTTCTGATGGAACCTGACGCCAATGCTGAATACGCTGAGATCATCGAAATCGACCTCAACGAGATCAAGGAACCACTGCTCGCGTGCCCCAATGATCCGGATGATGTAAAGCCGCTCTCCGAAGTGACCGGTACCAAAATTGATGAAGTATTCATCGGTTCTTGTATGACCAATATCGGACACTTTAGAGCCGCGGCACAATTACTGAGTAAAGCCAGCTCCATTCCGACAAGGCTCTGGATTTCTCCACCCACCAAGATGGATGAGCATCAGCTAATGGAAGAAGGCGTTTACAACGTGTTCGCCCAGGCCGGTGCAAGAACTGAGATGCCCGGATGCTCACTGTGCATGGGAAACCAGGCTCGAATAGCGCCAAACTCTACCTGTGTGTCAACTTCTACCAGAAACTTCCCGAACCGACTCGGCGATGGTGCAGATGTTTACCTGGCGTCTGCTGAACTGGCGGCGGTTTCGAGCATCCTTGGTAAGCTGCCCTCTGTCGAAGAGTATCTGGCATACATGAAAGACCTGGACACGATGTCTGATGAGATCTATCGCTACCTGAACTTCCACCAGATTGAATCGTTCCAGAACTCGGCTGACCAAGCGATTATCCCCGCAGTCAACATCGTTGCGGTAAGTTAGGCGCCATAATCTAAGCCTTAAACGTCGCACAACCTTCCTGAGGATATCTACATCATCAGGAGGGTTGGCGTGGACGCTGTCGTGGACGCTGTCGTGGACGCTGTCGTGGACGCTGTCGTGGACGGTGTCGTGGACGGTGTCGTGAACGGTCACGCGAGGCCGTTTCGCGCTGGCGTGAAGGTCAGCCCAGCGCCTGCCTATTGACAAGCGGGCTAACGGTCACCGCGAAGACAGCCCACGCGTCGCTTCCGACATTTCCGGGGTGCGACTAAACATTCTTTAGATATGACACCAGGCTTTCTAGCGCGCGGCCCGCTTACCCAGGCGCGACAGTTTTGCGCACGCCGGTACAGTTTTGCGCCCGCCAGTACAGTTTCGAGTGTGCTACCAGGCATTATTAACCCTGATTGTGTAACTCGATGACTTCGGCATTGCCAGGGTCGTGAGATTTTGCGGTATCATTGCGTAACGACTCAATCCTGTTCAGATACTTATCGTCCACAAGACCTGTGACATACTCGCCATCAAAAACTGAACACTCAAAACGATCAATCGAAGCATTAATACCCGCAGCACATTCAATCAGATCTTCCAGGTCTTGGTAAACCAGCCAATCCACACCAATGTATTCAGCTATTTCTTCCACGGTATGACCATGTGCAACAAATTCAGTCACCGCGGGCATATCAATGCCATAAACATTAGGATACCGAACCGGCGGTGCCGCAGAAGCTAAGTACACCTTGTTCGCGCCCGCGTCTCTCGCCATCTGGACTATCTGTTTGGACGTGGTTCCCCTGACAATAGAGTCGTCCACTAGCAAGACGTTCTTGCCACGAAACTCGAGTTCCACAGGGCTTAGTTTACGGCGAACTGATTTCTTTCGTTCCGCCTGGCCTGGCATGATAAAGGTCCGCCCTATGTATCGGTTCTTTACAAGGCCTTCCCTGTATTTCACGCCTAGTCTAAAGGCCATTGGCAGCGCGGAAGTACAACTGGTATCGGGTATCGGGATAACAACATCAATATCATTGTCCGGATAAAGTCTAAGAATTTTGTCCGCAAGCTTTTCGCCCATCTTTAGGCGGGCCTTGTACACTGAAACTTCGTCGATAATCGAGTCGGGGCGAGCCAGATAAACATACTCAAATATGCAGGGGCTATAGGTCACCGCTGGCGTACATTGTCGAATATGTATTTTGCCATCGGATTCGATATAAACCGCCTCCCCGGGCTTAATGTCAGCCACCAGTTCGAAGCCCAAAACACTCAATGCCACTGACTCAGACGCAATCATATACTCGACGCCCTTTGATGACTCACGTTTGCCGTAAACCAGCGGCCTGATACCAAAGGGGTCGCGGAACCCAACAATACCGTAACCTGTGATCAGGCAGACAACGGCATAAGCACCCACCGCTCTTTGGTGAACACTAGCGATGGCTTTAAAGATTTCATCCGGAGACGTACGAAGCGACGATACCTCTTGAAGTTCGTGCGCAAAAACGTTGAGTAAAACCTCCGAGTCCGAATTGGTATTGATGTGTCGTCGATCCGAGCGGAAAAGATCTTCATTCAATTCGTTGGCGTTCGTCAGGTTGCCGTTGTGGGCAAGACAGATACCAAAGGGAGAGTTTACGTACATGGGCTGCGCTTCAGCGGAAGTGGACGACCCAGCCGTAGGGTACCGCACATGGGCTATCCCCATGTTGCCTTTGAGGCGATCCATATGATCTTGCCGGAAAACATCCCGCACCAAGCCGTTTCGCTTTCGAAGATTAAGCCGGTCACCATCGCAAGTAACCATCCCTGCGGCATCCTGACCCCGATGCTGTAAAAGTGTGAGCGCATCATAGAGCTCGTGGCTTACATCACCTTTACCTACCATCCCTGCTATGCCGCACATGGTATCTCCTTCAGGTTCCCACCTGTTCCGGACTACTGATTAACACTGCTTCCGGACTGCTACCGGGCCTTACCTTATGATTTTTTTCCAGGAAACCTTCACCTTGCTCCCATAAAACGGGACCCAACTCTTCAATCACATTGACTATCTGAGGTATAAACTGAGACTGCCGGTACCAATCATCCTCTTCTACAGGCAAGACGTAATGCATGAGCGCGACGACGACCAAGACGATAACACCGCCGCGGGCAAACCCGAAAAACGTACCAAGCAACCTGTCCAAACCGCTGAGCCCGGTCATCCTCACAAACTCGCCAACCAGATAGTTAACCATCCCCCCTACCATTAATGTTGCAATGAAAAGTACAACGAAAGACGCACCGAAACGCAGAGAGTCCATTTCAATATAGGGCGCAAGCACGACCGTAAACTGGCCGGCAAAAACACGTGCTATTAAAACAGCGGCAATCCAGGTGACAAGGGAAAGCGCCTCCTTAACAAATCCGCGGCGCAGGCTAATCAGTGTCGATATCCCAAGCACCGCGACAATTACCCAGTCAACCGTTGACAATGTCATCCTCCGAGCAGCTCCAGGTCTTCTTCAATTCTGTAACGTACGATACGACCTTTCAATTTCAGCTTTGCTTCTATTTCCAGATTTTTTTTAACCAGTGTTTCCTTGCTACTGGAGGGACCCACAAACACTCGATAAATTTCACCGTCATTCGTATTCGCATGAAGGATGTAGGAACGGTAATTCTCGCCCCGAAGCTGCGCACGCAGACGGGTGGCATTGTCTTCCTTCTGAAAGCTACCAAGCTGCAGGCTCCAATTGACGGGCAACTGATTTTTATCAAGTATATAGTCGGGTGCAAACTCATAGTTCGTTTCGTCTACCACTTCTTTGGGTAAACGCGCCTCGCTGGCTTTCTCCATCTGCTCAATCTTCCGCATGACGTCTTGAACGGTGATGTCCGCGAGATCTATTTTAGGTGGTGCAGGCATATCGGTAGCGATACGAACTCGGTCTTCCTCGGTGCCGTCGAGCAACAACGGCAGCAGGATAATCGCGAGCGACGTGAGGATAACGGCGCCGGTCAGGCGTTGTTTTAGCTTTGCATCCACGTGACGAGTGATCCCGATCCCTGTGTTAATTTTTCGTTAAGGCTACCTGACCCAAGAGGTGCAATACGCCAGATACCACGGGAAAGGAGCCACAGACCATAATCAAATCGGCTGGGTTCGCCTCTTTCCTAGCACCCTCTAACGCGTCGCCAATGCTAACATAGGTCTCTACCTTTCCAGTGGGTTTAACTGATAAACGTCGCAAAAGCTCATCTGCATCCTCACCCCGAGCCTCTCCCAGACTCGCCAGATGACAGGTCTTGAATAGCGGCATCAGTATCTCCGACACCGATTCAATATCTTTGTCTTTATACATACCAATCACCGCATGAATGTCCCTTCCATCCCAATCCGCGCGTAGGTGCTCTGCCAAGCTGATCGCCGCCGCAGGATTGTGCGCAACATCCAGTAAAACCTCACACTTATCTTCGATAACGGTTCTACGCCCTGTCAGGCGTGTGGTTCGGCCAATTTCTTGCGAACTAGAAACATCCCAGCCCAGCAACTTTGACGCCTGTTGCGCCGCGTCGAAACTATCCAGGGGCAAAACCGTGTCGATGCCTTCTGACGGGGCGAAATCACGACCGATAATAGACAGTGAAGCGCCCAGTTCAGCGGCATACTCGTAAACAGATTCGGGAGGGTCTCGGTCCACCACGACGCAACTCACTCCAGCACGCATAATCCCGGCCTTTTCGCGTGCGATCTCTGCCCTGGTGTTACCAAGCCAGTCCTGGTGGTCCAGTGATATAGAAGTGATAATTGTCAGGTCAGGGTTAACGATATTCATCGCGTCCAGCCGCCCCCCCAAACCCACTTCCAGAATGGCGACATCGACTTTTTGCTCGCAGAACAGAAACAGGGAAGCGAGTGTCGCAAACTCAAAGTAGGTTAGCGTGATTTCGTTCCTGGCTGACTCAATTTCCTGAAAGGCACGAACAATCGCCTCATCTGAAACAGGTATCCCATCAATCGCTATTCGTTCGTTGAACTTGTGGATATGCGGTGAGGTCGATTTACCCACACTGAGCCCATTGGCCATAGCAAAGCGCTCGAGGTATTCACAGGTTGAGCCCTTGCCATTAGTGCCGGCCACCAAAATAGTCGTGACAGCAGGGTGCAGTAGCCTTAGTCGATGCCCAACTTCGCTGACCCGGCTTAAGCCAAGGTCCCAGCCTACAGGATGGACTTCCAGAATGTAGTCAAGCCACTGGTCAAGGGAGCGCGCCCCGTCAGTCAATGGCTGACCGGATCTCACTAACAAACTGTCCTACCTCGTCATTCAATTTCTTAAGGTCATCTTTGTGTTCTGCCATCAATTTAACGATAGCAGAGCCTACCACCGCGCCATCAGACACCTGTGCAACTGCCCTAGCACCCGGACCATCGCTAACGCCAAAACCCACCATGATAGGCAGATGACTAAGTTTTTTAAACCGATCCATCTTTTCCATCACATCACCGATGTCCAGATTACCGGCACCGGTCGTACCCTTCAACGATACATAATAAACGAACCCCTTAGATGCTCGACAAATCATCTGAGCTCTTTCATCGGTCGTTGTTGGCGCAAGCAGATAAACCGGCTCTATGTCGTTCGCTTCCAGAAATGCGGACATACCGACCGCCTCTTCTGGCGGCAGGTTCACAATAATCGTGCCGTTGACCCCTGCTTTAGCCGCTCTAACAGCGAAATTTTCATATCCCATGGCCTCAACGGGGTTCAGATAACCCATCAGAACAATTGGCGTCTCCTTGTCAGATTGACGAAATTCTGCCGCCATCTCCAGGCAGTTACTCAGGGAAACGTTATGGGCCAGCGCACGCTCATGGGCCAACTGAATCACTGGACCTTCCGCTTCCGGGTCAGAAAAGGGAACGCCCAATTCAATAACGTCCACTCCGCTCGCTACTAACCTGTGCATTAACGGAATAGTCGCGCCTGGTTCCGGGTCACCGGCCACAATATACGCGACCAGCGCCTTTTTATTATTGGCCACTAACGATTTCAGTTTTTCGGACAGCATACCCATCTTATTTGTCACCGCTTCTAGTCAATTGAGATACCGTCCAGCTTGGCCACGGTTGGAATGTCTTTGTCACCACGTCCCGAGAGGTTGATTACGACACTTTCATCGGGGCTCATCTGACTTGCGAGCTTTAAGCCATAAGCCACCGCATGCGACGATTCCAGCGCAGGCAAGATCCCTTCAAGCTTGTTCAACGCTCTGAAGGCATCCAGCGCCTCCTCGTCGTCTATGGACACGTACTCTGCTCGTTTAATATCTTTTAAAAATGCGTGTTCAGGTCCAACACCCGGATAGTCTAGCCCTGCCGAAACGCTGTGTGTCTCAACAATTTGACCGTCCGCATCGCCCATAAGGTAGGTTCGGGTACCGTGAAGCACACCAACAACGCCCTCATTCAGGGGAGCAGCATGTTTGCCGCTCGCTAACCCGTAACCCGCCGCTTCAACGCCGACTAACCTAACTTCACGGTCCTCAAGGAATGGGTAGAAGATTCCCATCGCATTAGAGCCACCACCAACGCAGGCAACAATGGCATTGGGCAATCCGCCATGTTGGGCTGCAAACTGTGTTTTTGTCTCTTCACCTATGACGGCCTGGAAATTACGCACCAGCATCGGGTAAGGGTGGGGACCGGCAACCGTTCCGATAATATAGTGCGTATCGTCGACATTAGTCACCCAATCCCGCATCGCCTCATTCAGAGCGTCCTTCAGCGTCTTCGAACCTGAATTCACGGGTACTACTTCTGCACCCAACAATTTCATCCGATAAACGTTAAGACTCTGACGCTTAATATCTTCACTGCCCATATAGACCTGGCACTCAAGACCAAACCGGGCAGCAACGGTAGCTGAGGCCACGCCATGCTGCCCTGCGCCTGTCTCTGCGATAATTCTGGGCTTGCCCATGTACTTAGCGAGCAGCGCCTGGCCGATACAATTGTTAATCTTGTGAGCGCCTGTGTGGTTCAAGTCCTCTCTTTTCAGATAGATCTTGGCACCACCAGCTTGCGCCGTCAGCCTTTGTGCAAAATAGAGCGGCGAAGCGCGCCCTACGTATTCCGAGAGGTCACGCTGAAGCTCTTCCTGAAAAGTCGTGTCCTTACGTAACCGATAGTACTCAGATTCCAATTTCTGCAGCGCTGCCATCAGTGTCTCTGACACAAACTTTCCGCCAAACTGGCCAAAGTGGCCCGACTCATCAGGATAGGTAAACAAACTTTCGTTCTGCCCGTCTACATTACTCATTACTACTCCTGTCAGCGGCTTGCACCGCCTCAACAAATTTTTTCATTTCCGCCATATCCTTCACACCCTTAGACCGCTCGACGCCGCCACTGACATCGACGGCATAGGGATGGGTGGCCGCGATGGCAGCACCAACATTAGCGGCAACCAACCCACCAGCCAGGACTAGGGGCTGGCCTAAATCTGGCAAGAGACTCCAGTCAAACGTTTTGCCCGTCCCACCAAACTGGCCATCAGTTGCCGTATCCACCAAGATTCCCTGGGACGATTCAAAAGACTGCGCTTCTTCCTTTATCTGATCCCTACGGGTCGCCCTTAAAGCCTTCATGTAAGGATATCCCAATGACTCACAATATTCGGGCGTTTCGTCGCCATGGAACTGCAATAGGCCCAGACCCACTTCCCTAAGAATACGATTCACATCGACTAATGGTTCATTAACAAATAACCCAACCGTGGTGACAAATGCGGGGACCTTGGCGCAAATCTCGGCGGCTTTCTCTGGCGAGATGTATCTAGCGCTTCTTTTATAGAAATTAAAGCCGAGCGCATCAGCACCAGAAGCCACAGCATTAGCAGCATCCTCATGATTAGTGATGCCACAAATTTTAATCCGAGTCCGAGTCAACCTGAATACCGCCTGCCCTAAGAAGGGCGCGAGTTTAGCAAAACAGCGCCAACTCGACTAACCCTTACTTTGATCACCTGACCGAACGTCGGATAAATCTGTGAATTGAAGAAAATGGGGTAATCTGGGGCGTTTAGGGATACCCGTACCTGCCGGGTAATCTACGTCTACGAGATACAAACCATTGGGCGACGCCGTCATTCCAGCGAGCTTCCTGTCTTTTTTTGACATCAGTTCCCCAATCCAGGTGACGGGTTTTTGTCCAGACCCGATATCAAGAAGTGTTCCTGCTATATTCCTGACCATATGATGAAGAAATGCGTTTGCCTTGATATCTATAGCGACAATATCGCTATACCGTTTCACACCCACGCTCAGAACGTTGCGCATCGGCGTGTTCGACTGGCAGTTCGCCGCCCTAAAAGAACTAAAGTCAGCTTCCCCAACAAACGATTGAGCTGCTTCGTCCATAACCCCGGCGTCTAGTACGCGGCGTTCACGGGTCAGATATTCTGGCATCAGAGCTGAACGGATTGGGTTGCTATGAACCAGGTATAAATAGTGCCGCGCAAGGGCCGTTCGTCTTGCGTCAAAGTCATCTGCAACCTGACCGGCCCACTCGACCGAAACATGATCCCCCAGATGTGCGTTGACACCCATCACCCATGCTTTATTTGGCCGATCAACGGCGCAGTCGAAATGCACCACCTGTTTAGTAGCATGGACACCAGTATCCGTTCTGCCTGCGCAGTGAACGACAATATCCCGGTCTGCAACTATCGATAACGCACGACTAAGCTCTCGTTGAACCGTCGGTAGGTTTTCGCTTTGGTATTGCCAGCCATGAAATGACTGGCCATTGTAGGCGACGATTAATGCTGTCCGTGGCACAGTTTTCTCAGGCTTTACCGGATATTACCCAGAAGCTCGTTAGCTTCGCCGATCTGAGCCTCATCTCCTTCGCCAAGCACCGCTTCCAGCAAGGGTTTGGCTCCGCCATTATCGCCCATTTCGATGTACGCCCTAGCGAGATCAAGCTTGGAACCTGCATCTTCCTCAAGGTTCAACTCATCGTCATCATCAGCAAAGCCCAGGTCAAACTCACCATCGTCATCGAGATCTAACTCGACAGCATCATCATCAACAAGCTCAAGGATGTCATCGTCGCCGAACTCAAGAATATCATCGTCGTCAAGCTCAAGGACGTCATCGTCATCAGGCTCAAGGACGTCATCGTCATCAGGCTCAAGGACGTCATCGTCGTGAAGCTCTAGTATGTCATCGTCGTGAAGCTCAAGGGTGTCATCGTCGTCGTCATGCTCAAGGGCGTCATCGTCGCCAAGCTCAAGGGTGTCATCGTCGTCATGCTCAAGGATGTCATCGTCGCCAAGCTCAAGGGTGTCATCGTCGTCATGCACAAGGACGTCATCGTCGCCAAGCTCAAGGGTGTCATCGGCGCTAAGCTCAAGGACGTCATCGTCGTCATGCTCAAGGGCGTCATCGTCGCCAAGCTCAAGGGTGTCATCGTCGTCAAGCTCAAGGACGTCATCGTCGTCATGCTCAAGGGCGTCATCGTCGCCAAGCTCAAGGGTGTCATCGTCGTCAAGCTCAAGGACGTCATCGTCGTCATGCTCAAGGGCGTCATCGTCGCCAAGCTCAAGGGTGTCATCGTCGTCAAGCTCAAGGACTTCATCGTCGTCAAGCTCAAGGACTTCATCGTCGTCAAGCTCAAGGGCGTCATCGTCATCAGGCTCAAGGACGTCGTCATCATCAGGCTCTAAGATGTCATCGTCGCCAAGCTCAAGGGTGTCATCAGCGTCAAGCTCTAGGATATCATCGTCAAATTCTAGGATATCATCGTCAAGCTCTAGGATATCATCGTCGTCCAGATCCAGATCCAGATCCAAGTCTAGTACATCGTCTTCACCGTCGATAACATCATCACCGAAATCCAAGTCGATTTCGTTATCTAGTCCCAGCGCCAAGTCTAGGTCTTCTTCCGCTTCCTTGCTTAAGACGGGCTCTTCTTCGAGCGATGCATCCAAGTCAAGGTCAAAATCTGAGTCACCAAGCTCCAATGCTTCCTCTAGGTCAATATCTGTCGTGAGACCAAGATCGGTGTCATCCGTTTCCGCCTCCAGATCATCTATATCGTCAAGGTCTTCCAGATCCAGATCCAGATCCAGATCCAGATCGAAGGATAAATCGTCATCTTCAATACCTGAATCTTCCATTGCGACGATTGGTTCGGACGAAACGGCTGCAGCGTCTAGGTCTAGGTCTAGGTCTAGGTCTAGGTCTGAAGTATCAGCACCAGCTAGTATCTCTGCCTGAAGTTCCGCACCTTCGCTGGTTGCGTCATCGTCCGCCAGCAGCTTCAATTGTTCGTACTGCAGGTTAAAGGCAGCCGCATCTTCCGTCTGAACGTAAACTTCAAGCAACCTTAGCTGGATATCGGTTCGCTGCGGCTCGTTCTCGATAGCCTTCTGAAGGAAGCTTATCGCCTGAGGAAATCTGCCATAGTCAATGTAAATTTCTGCCTCACCGATAACGTCATTTGTTTGCTGCGTAAAATCCTCATCGAATTCTTCACTTTCTTCTTCGGTGCTGTCTTCAGTAACGCCATCGGTCGACTCATCCCCAAGATCGTTCGAAGATGACTGTGGATGGTCCTCTTCGATTATTGTCTCTGAGAATTCATTGTCGTCTAGTTGGAATTCCTGTCTGCGCTTGCGAAGCATCATGAGCGCGCCGGCAACCAGCCCTATCAGGAGCACGCCAATCGCGCCCAGCACCACGGGGCTACTAAGCAGAGAAACGCTGGCCTGTTGCTGGACGACAACAGGCTCCACTGGCGGCGCAATCGTCTCGGCCGCCTGACGTTCTAATTCAGCTCTAAGAGCAGCAAGTTGATCATCTTTCAGTTTAACTAATTCACTCAACGTCTCTACCTGACCATCAATGTAGGATAAACGCGCATTTAATTCGCTATTGGCTCGCTGAGACCGGTCCAGGTCTTCCCTTGCCACGGCGAGTGAATTTTCCAATTTATCGGCCCTCGTGTCGTCCCGGCCAGACCGCGCACCCGACTGATCAGCTGCAAGCAGCTTCAGCTCCCCATTATCGCGGTCATCCGAGCCAGCAGCACCGCCACTCGCAGCACGTCTTGCGTCAATCTGGGTAACATCACTGGCGATATAGTCTTCAAATTCCTGATTCTGCACGAGAACTTCTACATCCGCTTCTTCCAAAGTTTCTGCACGAATCTCACTTTCGTCGGGAATTCTGAGTACGTAGCCTGCTTTCAACAAATTAATGTTATTGCTGATAAACGCCTCAGGGTTCGCGCGCTGCAACGCCAGCATCGTTTGCTGGACGGAAGTCCTCTCATTTGGCCTTACCTTTGACGCAATCGTCCATAGCGTATCGCCTCGTCCGGTCACGCCGTATTCTTCATCCCCGGTAACAATCCCTTGTGTTCGCCTGTTGCCGGCAGAACGCACCGGGGGAATTTCGAGCCCGCTGCCTGAACGACTACCGGATTGCGTAGGTGCAATCCTCCCGCTGGACGCATTTCCACCGGACGTACTTCCAACAGACGCGCTTCCAATAGACCAGCTAGGTTCAATCTTTTCAATGCCTTCGCTGCTAAATACAGGCGGATCCAGCAGTACGATGTACTCCCTTAAAATACGACCGTTAGGCCATAACACTTCCACGATAAAATTCAGAAAGGGCTCAATAATGGGTTTTCTGCTGGTGATATGAACAACGTGAGTGCCGTCTTCACGCAGCTGGGCGTTGAATCGGAGATCGGTCAGATGGTAGTCGCGGTTGACCCCTACCCGCTCGAAATCTTCCTCGGCGGCAAGGCTAGGAATAATTTCAACTTGCTCAAGGTCTCCTGTATTTAACAGGACGATCTCGGCATCGAAGCGCTGGTTTAATGCAGATTTAAGATCGAGCTCGCCCAACCCTAACGCAAAGGCGCTACCGCAATAAAGAGCAAAGAGTATCACCGGCAGCAACCTGAGCCTTTGTATCATCATCATTCCTCTCTTTACTCCCACGTCTCTGCTCCCACGTCTCTGCTCCCACGTCTCTGCTCCCACGTCTCTTCAGAGATTTTCTATCGATGCCAGACACTATTCAATCCGCGCAGCAAAACCTTCGATTATCATTAACCTGAAGGTAAAACCTCGAAACGATCTCTAATAGTAGCGTTAAGTATCGCTTATTGAAGACTTTTTATCAAAACTTCGGCAATTTGTATACTGTTTAGCGCCGCCCCTTTGCGAACGTTATCGGAAACTATCCAAAGGTTTAAACCCCTTTCTGTCGAGATGTCTTTCCTGATCCTGCCGACAAAAACGGGGTCAGTTCCGGCTGCATCCCTGACGGGGGTCGGAAAATCAGGGCCTACCCGTTCATCAATCACCTTAACCCCTGGCGCTGATGCCAATAATGCTGTTGCCTGTTCTGCAGTTATTGCTCGTTTCGTCTCTATATGGACAGCTTCGCTATGGCCAAAGAATACCGGTACACGGACGCAGGTTGGATTAACCTCGATTGACTCATCTTCAAAGATTTTTTTTGTCTCCCACACCATTTTCATCTCTTCCATTGAGTAACCGTTCTCCTGAATGTCACCGATTAGGGGAATAGCGTTGAAGGCGATCTGCTGCGGGTACACATCTTGTTCAATGGGCTGTGCATTCAACAGCTTGGCTGTCTCGGTTGCCAGGGCTTCTACTCCGCGCTTACCAGAGCCAGAAACGGCCTGGTAAGTCGCAACATTGATTCGGCTAATACCCACAGCATCGTAGATGGGTTTAAGCGCAACCAGCATCTGGATTGTTGAACAATTGGGGTTCGCGATAATCCGGCGATCTCCATATTCAGCGATCATATGCGGGTTAACTTCAGGAACAACCAAAGGGACATCTTCATCACGGCGGAACTGAGAAGTATTATCGATGACGATACATCCCGCTGCCGCCGCCTTAGGCGCAAATTGTGCTGAAATAGCACCGCCAGCCGAAAACAATCCAATTTGTACCTGGGTGAAATCAAACGTCTCCAGATTCTGCACGGACACGGACTTACCCCGGAATTGGAGTTTCTTTCCCTCGGACCTCTCACTTGCCAATAAATACAGCTTTCGAACAGGGAAAGCCCGTTCTTCAAGGATCTCCAGCATCACTTCGCCCACCGCGCCGCTGGCGCCTACTATCGCGACGTCAAATTCTTTCATCTTTTTTTCCTGATTTGCTAATGGCGCGCAGTCTAGAACCTCATTTGATATAAAACAAATTCATATTTATCATCAAACCGATAACAAACTGTAATGCGAAGACAGGTCTCATAGGACGACAGAAGCTCAGGCGAACACCGGCAGCCTTGGACGCTTCCGCTATCGATCACCGCGGGATCTGCACTCTATTTGAGGCCCGCACGCTACAGGAGAGAAGCAAATGTTAAGTAGACGGCCATAAATAATGGAAATAGACACCCTAAAAGCTTTCTTGGCCGTCGCCGAAACCGGTTCCTTTAGCCAGGCGGCCGACCGCATGCACCTGACGCAGCCTGCTATCAGCAAAAGAGTCGCCCAACTTGAGCAACAACTTAATGCCCGCCTGTTCGATCGCATTGGACGAACAGTGCGCCTGACCGAGGCCGGTAATTCACTGGTATACCGCGCCAATTTGATTCTGCAGCAGGTCGAAGACACGGCACGCGCCATCCGTAACCTGAACGGCGAAGTTAGTGGCCAACTCTCACTCGCAACCAGCCACCATGTGGGCCTCTGGCGCCTGCCCAATGTCCTTAGCGGGTACATCGTGAAATATCCAGAGGTCAACCTTGACCTGCATTTTATGGATTCCGAAGTTGCCCATGAACGTATCATTCACGGCGAATTGGAAATGGCTATTATCACCCTGGCACCCACGCCCCATGAGCGGTTGATCGCTGAGCCCATCTGGCGGGATGAACTGGTATTCGTCTGTTCACGGGAACATAACCTGGCCGTAAGAAAAAATGTCACGATTAATGAGCTCGCAGAATATTCAGCCATCCTGCCAGACATGACGACATTTACGGGCAGAATCGTCAAAGGGATGTTTAAGGATCATGATCTAAGACTAGAGACAAGCATGTCCACGAACTACCTGGAAACCATCAAGATGTTAATCGGCGTCGGACTCGGCTGGAGTGTGTTACCAAAGACGATGGTGGGTGATGATGTTGTGGTGCTTGATATTGATATCGACATTGATCTTGCCCGCACACTTGGCGTGATCCACCACGTCAACAGGACCTTATCCAACGCAGGCAAAGCCTTTATTGACCTTCAAAGCCTTTATTGACCTTCTACGAGGCGCGTCCGATTACTCGCGCTAACTGCGCTCTTCGCGCCTGCTATTCGAATGGCGCTCGCCTAAACAGCTTTTCCTTAAATGGAGTGTTCACTTAAATGGAGCGTTCACTTAAATGGAGAGGGTACCTGTACATCCGCATTCTGGCCGCGATGCCGAAGCAGATGATCCATGAGTACTATCGCGAGCATCGCTTCTGCGATAGGTGTTGCCCGAACGCCGACACACGGATCGTGCCTGCCTTTAGTCACAATCTCAGTTTCACGGCCTTCTTTATCCACCGTTCTTGATGCCGTGGTTATGCTGGAAGTAGGCTTTAGTGCAATGCTCGCGACAATATCCTGCCCGGTTGAGATTCCACCCAGAATCCCGCCCGCATGATTAGATAGAAAACCATCACTGGTCATCTCATCGCGGTGCTCGGTACCACGTTCAGTAACCACTGAAAAACCCCGGCCAATCTCCACGCCCTTAACGGCGTTAATGCTCATCAACGAACCGGCAACCTCGGCATCCAGCTTATCGAACACTGGCTCTCCCAGGCCCGGGATCATGCCAGACGCTACGACGGTTATTTTCGCACCAATACTATCGCCGTCACGTCGCAACTGCTCTATTAACGCCTCCATCTCAGAAACTTTACTGACATCGGGGCAGAAAAACGGATTGTTACCGACTTCGTCCCAGTCAATTATTTCGGATGTGATGTCACCCATTTGAGCCAGATAGCCACGCACAACAATGCCATGGCGCTCCTGCAGGTATTTTTTAGCGATAGCACCCGCCGCGACTCGCATCGCAGTCTCTCTGGCAGACGACCTGCCGCCACCGCGGTAGTCTCTAAAACCATACTTTTGCTGGTACGAAAAATCCGCGTGAGCCGGTCTAAATTTGTCTTTGATCTCGGAATAGTCTCTGGACCGCTGGTCCTCGTTCTCAATCAAGAGCCCAATTGATGTCCCCGTTGTAACGCCTTCAAATACCCCGGAGAGAATTCGAACTTTATCGCCTTCCTTTCGCTGGGTTGCAAACTTACTGGTACCAGGTTTTCTACGGTCAAGGTCTAGCTGTATGTCAGCTTCGTCAAGAACCAGTCCAGGTGGACACCCGTCTACCACACAGCCAAGTGCTGGACCATGACTTTCGCCGAAGGTCGTGACCTTAAACATTTCACCAATACTACTGCCGGGCATGACTAACTCCTGATGTCGAACGACACTATATGCACGTTCGACGCTGGGTTTTAACGATGTTTACAGCGGGGGCGCGAATACCGAAAACCACGACCAAGGACCTTGCTCGCTGTTTTCGCCAACGCTTCCCTAACTTGAAATAAGCGAAAGGAATTCCATTCGTGTGATCTGGTTATCCCGGAAACTTCCCAGCATAACTGAAGTTTTCATCTTTGAGTTTTGCTTTTCAACACCACGCATCATCATGCACATGTGCTGGGCCTCGATGATAACGCCAACCCCGGAGGCTTCCGTCACCTCTTGGATCGCATCGGCAATCTGCTTGGTAAGGTTCTCCTGAATCTGTAGCCTCCGAGCGTACATGTCAACAATTCTGGCGACTTTAGATAGCCCCAGAACTTTTCCAGTTGGCACGTAAGCGACGTGGCACTTCCCGATAAATGGCAGCATATGATGCTCACACATCGAGTAAAGCTCGATATCCTGAACCAGGATCATCTCGCTGGTCTCTGAGTCGAACAACGCGTTGTTCACCACCTGTTCCAACGTTTCACTGTAGCCCCGGGTCAGAAAGCTCATTGCTTTTGCTGCTCGAGCCGGTGTGTCCAGCAAGCCACCGCGAAGCGGGTCCTCGCCAATCATTTCCAAAATGGAGCGGTACTCTTCTTCCATGTGTTTTCTACGTTTCCCAAGTCAAAGCCAACAGGATAGAGACGATACGGGATTGCCAGACGTTCTTCAAACTTAGCCCACCCTAACTTAGCGCGTTCTAACCTAAAAAAAAGTCAAATCGCCAGCACCTCCTGGATCACGTCCGGCGGTGTATCCTCCGGCAGGCCAACAATATCCGTCATACCACCAAACCTGTTCGTGAGGGCCCCAACCAGTTCATCATGACGACCGACTGCGGCAAAAAGATGCACAACATCGTCAGAAATCTCTTTGGTCATCTCGTCCCACTGCCCTTTCTTGGACATTTCATTCAGTTTTAAACCAAGATCCTGAAGGCCATGCACCTCGAACACCGGCCAGTAAGATGGTGTTGAACCATAGAAACCGATGCGCATCCGCACCCACTCAAACAGTTTCTGTACGGCTTCATCATCCGCTCCCGTCGCCACAAACCCGCCACCTGATATTTCAAACTGTTCGCGGCTTCTTCCCGCCTGATCAAGCCCCTTTTCGAGTTTAGGCATCACCTTTTCCTGCAGGTATTTGCGGGTACAGAAACCATGAAGCATGACCCCATCACATTCTTCAGCTGCTACCTTCATCATTGCCGGACCAACGGCCGCGATCTGAATTTTTGGCAACGGCGTCCTCAGGGGCTCCGGTGTGAAGTTCGGCGTCATCAATGAAAACTGGTAATGTTCACCTTGGTAATCGAGCCTGGTGCCATTTTCCCAGCAATCCCAAATCGCCCTGACAGATTGAACATACTCCCTTATTCTTGGCGCCGGCGGACTCCATGGCACACTGAATCGCCTGACATTGTGACCTTTCACCTGACTGCCAAGGCCAAGGGTAAACCGCCCCTTAGACGCTGCCTGAATATCCCATGACAGCATCGCGGTGGACATGGGTGATCGGGCGAACGCAATGGAAACGCTGGTTCTTAAATTCAGAACCTTCGATTGCGTGGCTGCAATTGCCAGCGGCAGAAAGGCATCCTGCTTGTTCTCCTGCGCAGAAAGATCGGTAAACCCAAGTGTTTCAAGGTTCTCGCACAGACCACCGATATCATTCAGGTCGTGGCCCGATACTGAGGTTAGAATTCTCATGACGGTTCCTTCAATTTCCTATCCAGTTTGATCCAGCAGCATAGGTTCCAACAAGTGCCGATGATACGCCTCATCACCAAACTGATACTGGCACCATAACGCTCGGCGCAGGTACAACTGGGCGTCACAATCATAAGTGAACCCGAACCCACCATGGAACTGGACCGCCCGGTCACCAGCAAAAGCAAAAGCTGCCGACCCATGGGCTTTCGCCATTCGAAGCGCCACCTCGGCCTCATCGGTGTTGCCTTCTGCCAACCGTGTCGCGGCATGATAGAGATGCGAGCGCATGGCTTCAAGATCAAGCAGTATCTTTACCGTTGGATGCTTAAGCGCCTGGTAACTACCAATGACCTTGTCGAACGCCTTTCTGGTATTCAGATACTCAACGATAGTATGAATCGAACCAACCAGGCCACCTGCGATCTCTGCCGAAAGAAGCAGAAGTGACGCAAACTCTATGGCCTGGAAATCACTTCCTTTCAACAATTGATCAAGCGGCACGGTTATCCCATCCAGGTCGAGTTGATAACTTCGCCGGGTCTCGTCGATCACCACTTCCCTGTGCAGATTGCCAGCGGGTATCTGTTCCCGCTTAACCAGCACCAACCTCGCCTGCGCTTCAACGTTAACTGACACAATACAAAAATCCGAGGTGTCTGCATCCGTAACGAAGCACTTGGTCCCGGAAAGCTCAAGCCTATCAGCCCGCTCCACAGCCTGTGCGCCTATTTCGTCCAGCAACCAACTACCGTTAGGTTCTGTCAGCGCCATAGATCCTATAGCGCCGGAAACAATCTTCGGCAACCATTCTTCTTTCTGGGTACGACTCCCCGAAGTAGCCAGACATTCACTGGCAATAATTGCACCGCTATAGGGACTACCCATCAGGTATCTGCCCATACTCTCGGCAACGGGCACCACGCACGATAAACCCAGGCCCAGACCACCAAACTCTTCAGCAACATTGATGCCCAACCAACCCAGTTCTGTTATCTCTTGCCAGGTTGCGGCATCAATCTGGTCTGCACCCAACCGAGCCCGCACAGTTTCAATAGGGGAATGTTTCCGACAAAACTCTGTCGCAGTATCAAGCAGCATCGCCTGTTCTTCGCTAAACGCTATCTGGTCACTCATTCATCAACCCCTAACTTTTCGGTAGGCCAAGCACCCGCTCGCCAACGATATTATGTTGAATTTCAGATGTTCCACCACCAATCGTGCCGCTAAAGGAATTGAAGTAGGAACGTTGCCACTTGCCACCGTCGATAGCTTCCTCGGACACGAAACGTGCCCCATTGGCTCCCTGAAGAGATACCGCTAATTGACACATTCTGCGTTTCAGTTCAGAGCCTCTTAGCTTTCCCGACAGTGGAACCGCAGCCGGCCAATCAGTGGCAAGCGCAGGAATTCTTGCGCGGGCAGACATCAACTGGTTACCCCTTGACTCAGTCATTAGCTGAACCAACTGGCTGCGAATATGCGGATCTTCTATCGCCGGCTTGCCGTTTCTCATTGCCCGCCTCGATAGCTCAACAACATCGTTAATACTGAGCTCCATCGTGGCTATTCCACCGGCCTGGCCTCCCGTTGCTCCCCGCTCAAAGGTCAGCGTCACCATCGCTATGTTCCAGCCGTCACCCTCACTACCCATCAGACAGTCGGCGGGAATTCGCGCGTCGTCAAAATAAGTTTGGCAGAAACCATATTCACCCGTCAGTTTTTGAATGGGCTTCGGGTCTATTCCTTCAACCTGCATTGGCGCCAGAAAATAACTCAACCCGGCGTACTTATTAGCACCGCTGGATGAGGTTCTTGCGAGTAATATCATGTACTTTGCGTAGGTCCCTAAACTGGTCCATATCTTGGACCCATTGATCACGTAATCATCACCATCGCGGACTGCACGGCACTGCGAGTTGCCAAGGTCAGAACCCGCCTCTGGTTCAGAAAACCCCTGACACCAGATGTCTTCGGCACTAAGAATATTTTTAATATATTTTTGCTTATCTTCCTCTGTGCCCATCTTGAGGATCAGGGGACCAGCCCAGTTCAACCCTATGGTGTTTGGCATGAAGGGCAGGCGCTGGCTTGCCATCTCTTGTGTCGCTATATCCTGGAACACCTGGGGCATGCCCCTACCACCATATTCTTCAGGCCACGCCATGCCCAAATAGCCTGCCTCATAAACTTTCCGCTGCCAGTCCCTGAGGAACTCAAACTGCAAATCAGTACCGACTTCCATGAATGTCTCGGGAAGGAGAAACCCCGGGTCGGATGGTTTATTTTCATTGAACCAGGCAGAAACACCCTCGCGAAATTCATTCAGTTCAATATCCGTGGTATTCGTCATCAGGCTCTACCTGGTTGTCTTGTGATTTGGAGTGGTCAATCTAACACACTTGATTAACCCACTATGCGGGCCCCACCGGGATAGGTTTGATTTACCTGCACCACTGGTCGTAATACTTCAATTGATTTATTTGTGTTACTTTTGACCCTCGCCGCCATCTCTACATGCATGGAAAAACCACCAAAGGAAAAATGTAAATGCCTATCCTGGATTCGAAGATAGATACACGTTCTGAACAGTTTCAGCAGAACAGATCTGACATGATGAAAATGTTAGGCCTATTGGATGGTCTTCTGGAAGAAGCCTCGGAGGGTGGCGGCACCGAGGCCATTGCTCGGCTTCGTTCCCGGGACAAAATGCCGATCAGGGAAAGAATCTCACATGCTCTGGACCGGGACTCCCCTTTCCTGGAAATCAGCCCCCTAGCCGCATGGCGCTCTCCTTTCGCTATAGGCTCTGGTTTTGTTGTCGGTATTGGCGTCATCGAAAATGTCGAGTGCGTTATCTTAGGTCATGACCCATCTGTCAGGGCCGGCGCGTTTAACCAATTCAATTCAAAAAAACTAATGCGCGGGCTTGAGATAGCAAGGGTAAACCGGTTGCCCTATGTCCAGTTCGTCGAATCCGCCGGAGCAGACCTCAGAGGTGAGGCTGGCGAAGACCCCGAGGCCGCAATTCAACGAGAAGGAGGGCATTTTGCAGAAAGCGGCCGGTTATTTTACGAAATCACGGAACTGTCAAAGATGCGTATTCCCACCATTTCTGTGGTTTTTGGCGCATCAACCGCAGGAGGTGCTTATCAACCAGGCATGAGCGACTACAACATCTTCATTAAAAACCAGTCCAAGGTGTTTCTGGGCGGTGTCGCGCTGACGAAAATGGCAACCGGAGAAGATGCCAATGAAGAGGACCTGGGTGGCGCGGACATGCACACCACTATCTCTGGTCTTGGTGACTATCTGGCCAGGGATGAAATGGACGCGGTCCGTATGTGCCGGGAAGTGATGGCACACTTGAATTGGAAAAAACTAGGACCGGAACCGAACCCTGATTTCGAAGAACCTGTCCACAGTTCAGAAGATATGCTTGGATTCGTGTCAGAGGACCTTCGATCGCCGTTTGATATCAGGGAGGTCATTAGCAGAATTACTGACGGTTCCTATTTTGAAGAATTCAAACCTTTGTATGGACCAACGCTGGTTTGTGGTTGGGCGACGATTCACGGCTACCCCGTCGGTATTCTTGGCAACAATGGTGCGCTATTTTCAGAGTCCGCAGAAAAAGGCGCACAATTTATCCAACTGTGTAATCAGATAGACGTACCACTCGTCTTTCTGCACAACATCACCGGCTTCATTGTCGGTACAGATTTCGAGCAAGGAGGGATCACCAAAAACGGTTCAAAACTAATCAACGCTGTCGCCAATTCAACCGTCCCCCATGTCACCGTTATTTTAGCGTCCTCCTATGGGGCCGGTAACTATGGGATGAGCGGCCGGGCCTTCGGTACTCGATTCACCTATATCTGGCCATTGGCAAAAATTGCCGTGATGGGCCCAAAACAAATGGCCGGCGTCATGAGTATCATCCAAAGGGCTTCTGCCGAGCGCAGAGGCATTGAATTTGATGAAGAAGCCGATGCAGCACGTGCCGCTGTCGCGCAGCACTGGGCTGAAGAAGCGTCAAAAGGGCTCTATGCGACATCCCGGGTATCTGATGACGGGATGATCGACCCACGGGACACACGGGATATGATTGCGATGTCACTCTCGGCTGCATTTAACAACAAGGTAGAAGGGACTAAGGAGTTCGGCACATGGAGGATGTAATGACCGCGAATACGATGACCGCGAGCGTCAACAATATCAAACCAATCACAACACTCCTGGTTGCCAACCGCGGAGAAATCGCGCGCAGGATTATGCGCACCGCAAGAGAAATGGGCATTTCAACGGTCGCTATCTATGCAGACGGGGACGCAGAGGCGCCCTTTGTTACGGAGGCTGATTCCGCTATTGCACTGGGCGGTCGGACCTCCACAGAGACCTATCTTGATGCCTCAAAAGTGTTAGATGCCTGCAAGCGATCGGGCGCCGATGCGGTTCACCCGGGGTACGGGTTTCTGTCCGAAAACGCAAGCTTCGCCCGCGCGATTATTGATGCCGGTGTTTCCTGGATTGGCCCAGCCCCTGAAGTTATTGCGGCAATGGGTGACAAACTTTCAGCCAAAAAACTCATGGAAGCGGCAGACGTCCCCACCCTTCCAGCGATCAAGATCACCCCGAAAACAGATCTCGCCAGCGCTGCTAATGAAATCGGCTACCCGGTCCTGGTTAAAGCGTCTGCCGGTGGCGGTGGCCGCGGAATGCGCGTTGTAGAGAAAGAAGTTGATCTCCAGGATTCCGTCGACAGCGCAAAGCGAGAAGCCGGGTCATCGTTTGGCGACGACACCGTCTTCCTAGAAAAATGGCTGGACTCATCGCGCCATGTTGAGATTCAAATCATCGGCGACAAGCACGGTAACCTCGTTCATTGTTTTGAACGTGAATGCTCTATTCAACGCCGCCACCAAAAAATCATCGAAGAAGCCCCCTCACCAGCTGTTTCCCCAGAAATCCGGAAAGCGATGTGTGGCGCGGCGCTAAAAGCAGCCGCAAGCCTTGGCTATTCTTCAGCGGGGACGGTGGAGTTTTTGCTGTCCGGTTCCGCGTTCTATTTCCTGGAGGTCAATGCGAGACTCCAGGTTGAACATCCCATTACCGAAGAAATTATCGGCAAGGATCTCGTGCGGGAGCAAATTCGGATTGCTGAAGGCGAAACACTTTCGTTCAGCCAGGAAGAACTGCAGATTAATGGGCACGCCATCGAGGCAAGACTGTGTGCTGAAGACCCGAACAATGATTTTTTACCTTCTCCAGGCCCTGTGATTATCTGGCAACCATCAACCCAGGGGATCGCTCGGTTCGATTCAGGGGTAGAGTCAGGTAGCGTTATCGCTGTGGAATTCGACCCAATGATTGCCAAGGTTATTGTCCACGCACCCACCAGACGCGAGGCAGCCGCAAGGCTAGCCCGAATTCTGGAAACCACCCAGATCCAGGGACTCATCACCAACAGGGATTTTTTGGTGACAACCCTCCGACACAAGTCATTCCTGGCGGGTGATACCACCACCGATTTTATCGAACGAATCGATCCGGCACGCACCCGCGAAGTCACCAGCGAACATCTGACTGAGGCAGCCATTGCGATAGCCATAGAATCACAGGCACGCAATCACGCAACCAGAAAGGTTTTAAAAACCATACCCAGTGGTTGGAGAAATACCATCCTGCCCTTTGAAATGATGGATTTTCAGCATCTGAACAAAGATTGCCATGTCGAATACCGGTCTCGGCGCGATGGAAAATTCCGCTTCAGATCAGGTGATTCCACCGATGAGCTACTGGTAACCCCCTACGTCTGCGGCAATGGACGAGTGGATATTGATATCGATGGTAGGCGAGTTGGGTACGAAATTGAGCGGCAAGGCATGCAATGGTACGTGCATGGGCGCGCCCGTGACCTGCAAATCACGGAATTACCTCGTTACCCGGTCAGCGGTATCGATGAACTGGCGGGTGGACTTACAGCGCCCATGCCCGGCGCGGTGTTGGCAACAGAGGTGAATTCAGGCGACCAGGTATTGAAGGGGGATCTGCTGCTGATTCTTGAAGCCATGAAAATGGAACATCGAATTACAGCACCAATGGATGGCATTATAACGGCGCTACATGTGGCCACTGGTGACCAGGTCGAAAATGGTCAGCTTCTAGTGACTCTGAATCACGAAGACGAATAAAAGGAAACACTGATGGTAGGACAAGAAGCCACACGCTATGAAATCAAGGATGGCGCTGCATGGATCACACTAAACCGACCGGAAAATAGAAACGCGCTATCCGCTATTCTGGTCAATGAACTCTATGCTCACTTGATTGCCTCGAATGAAAAACCTGAGGTCAGATCTATCGTGATTACAGGAACTGGCCCGGCTTTTTGTGCTGGGGCTGACTTGAAAAGCCCCCCCGGCCAGCTTGTTGATGGCGCCCAGGGTGTCACCTATCCCGAGGTGTTGAACACTATCCTGGAGAGTCCAAAACCCGTGATCGCAGCGGTTAACGGTGCAGCATTTGCCGGCGGACTGGGATTGGTAGGCGCCGCAGATATCGTCGTGACAGTAGCCGATGTCCAATTCAGCTTCAGCGAGGTTCGAATTGGCGTTATTCCAGCCGTCATTTCTGTCGTCTGTATTCCGAAGCTTGGAACGCATCACGCAATGAAGCTTTTTCTAACCGGTGAGCGGTTTACTGGAGAACAGGCCGTCGGGATGGGATTTGCACACCGCGCTGTAACGGCTGAAGAATTGACGAGCGCCGTGCAGGAAGAGATCGATGCTATTAATCTGGGTGGACCGATTGCGGTCCAGGAGTGCAAGAAACTGGTTAGACGGGTCCGTGAACTTAGCATTCGGGATGGCTTTGATGAGACGGCCGACTGGAGCAAACGGTTGTTCCAGTCGGAAGAAGGCACCGAAGGTATGGCCGCCTTTAGGGAAAAACGTAAACCAAATTGGGTAAGGGACCAGTAAAGGAGAAAAAAGTGGCAAATAGTATTCGGATTGGAAACTGCAGCGGATTTTATGGCGACCGACTAGCCGCAGCAAAAGAAATGATCGATGGTGGCCCAATAGACGTACTCACCGGTGATTACCTGGCAGAACTCACGATGACTATCCTATATAACCAAATGCAATCTCGTGGCGAGAACATGGGTTATGTCGGCACGTTTCTTAAACAGGTTAAAGAGATTGCACAGGACTGCAAAGCCAAGAACATCAAGATCGTTACCAATGCCGGAGGCCTCAACCCTAAATCCATGGCGAATGAAATTGAGAAGATCCTGCAGGAACAAAACATTGAGATGAAAGTTGCCTGGATAGATGGTGACGATATCAAAGATGATATTGAGCGATTTCAACAAGAAGGCGAGCCTTTTGTTAACATGGATAGGGGTATTCCGCTATCTGAGTCGAGTAACAAGGTGGTCACTGCCAATACCTACTTGGGCGCCTGGGGAATTAAAGAAGCACTGGACCAGGGAGCTGATATTGTCGTTTGCCCCAGAGTCACTGATGCAGCCGTCGTCATTGGCCCTGCCGCGTGGAAGTTTAACTGGGCACGAAACGACTACGACGCACTAGCCGGCGCGCTAACCGCAGGGCACATTATTGAATGCGGCGCCCAGTGCTGCGGCGGTAACTATTCGTTCTTTGAAGAAGTCCCATCCTTCCGGGATATGGGATATCCCATCGCAGAGATCGAGGCTGACGGTAGTTTCACTGTCACTAAACATCCAGGTACTGGCGGGCTTGTCTCTGTCGGCACAATAACGGCACAGCTACTTTACGAAACCAAGACGCCCGCTTACTACAACCCGGACGTCATTGCCCATTTCGACACCATGAAGATCGAACAGACTGGTGAAGACAGGGTTTACGTTTCCGGTTGTCGCGGCAGCAGCCCGCCGTCTACTCACAAGGTTTGCGTTAATACTTTAGGTGTTTACAAACAAAGCATGGAGGTATTACTGACGGGACTAGACATCGAAAAGAAAGCCGACATCTACGTAGATCAAGTTTTTCACAACTTGGGTGGCAAAGAACAGTTCACAGATGTCGATATACATCTCATCCGCAGTGACAAAGAAAATCCTGCTACAAACGAGGAAGCCCACGCTGCGCTGCGCATCACGGTCACTTCTGAGGACCCGTCAAAGCTTGGACGAATTTTTCAGGCAAAAGTTACAGAACTTGGTCTTGCTGCGATTCCAGGAAATACCGGTAGAGGCGCGGCGGGTTATAACGGCAGCCCCGTTATTGCCTACTGGCCCACGTTGATCGATAGCCAGAAAGTCACTGAACGGGTTCACATTAACGGTGACTTGATTGAGGTACTACCCACCCAAAGGCTTGGATTTGAAGATATCTACTACCAGGAAGTTCCCGTAAACGTCCGACCCGCTTCAGGCGGTGATACAATCGCCATTCCCTTTGGCAGGCTATTTGGCACCAGATCGGGAGACAAGGGCGGCGCTGCGAACTGCGGCGTGTGGGCAAGGACTGATGAAGCCTACAGCTTTCTGTACGAGTTCCTGACCGTAGAAATGTTTAAGGAACTGACACCGGACATGGCATCCTACAAAATTGAAAGATTCGAATTACCAAATCTTCGCGCGCTGAACTTCTACATTCATGACGTGTTGGGCGAAGGCGTTTCATCTAATAACCGGATCGACAAACAGGCCAAGTCCCTTTGTGAATACCTAAGGGCCAAGACCATTGAAGCACCAACCCTTCTTGTTGATCAAATCGCACGAGCAAATATAAATGAGTAAACATAAAAACGATATCTACGGCGACCTTGAGAAAGACCGTGAAAATGAAGGCGCGGAGCCGGCAATCCCTGCAGCGACCGTGGTACTTCTGCGTGAACATGAGGGCCAAAACCAGGTCCTGATGCTACACAAAACATCAAAGATTGCCTTTGGTGGAATGTGGGTGTTCCCCGGTGGAAAAATTGACGCAGCAGACTATACCGGCGGACTAAATGATAACGCTGCGGCGCGGGTTGCCGCGGCAAGAGAAACCGAAGAAGAAGCAGGTATCAGCATTCCTGCTGATAAATTCATCTGGTTTGCGCACTGGACCCCACCCGCCAGCACAGCCAGACGCTTCGCCACTTGGTTCTTTCTAACCAGCACTGACGATGATCACGAAATACAGGTTGATGGTGGAGAAATTCAGAACCATCAATGGATCAGTCCATCAGATGCACTGCAGCAGCATGCCAAAGGCGAAATTGACCTGGCACCCCCTACCTGGGTATCTCTGTATCACCTGTCACGATTCGACACCATTGACCAGGCGCTCAACACGCTCAACGAGCAACCGCCCCGCTACTACCAGACCAGGGTCGTTAAAGACCAAGATGGTGCTAGAGTCGCGCTCTGGGACGGAGATGCCGGTTACCCCGAATGGGATGCGGCAACTGCAGGCGCACGGCATCGCCTTACCATGAGTAAAGCTGGGTTCGCGTTCGAACACGACGCAGTGCCTTACTAACGCTGAGCGGCCTGTGACCAGAAACATTCTGCTAATTACCACCGACCAGATGCGTTACGACGCCCTGGGCTGCAATGGCGGTCAGATTGCCAACACCAAAAATATTGACCAACTTTCAAGTGAAGGCATCAACTACCGCAGAGCGCACAACCAAAATGTCGTCTGCATGCCTGCAAGAGCGACAATTATGACCGGACAACACGTCCGTTCGCATGGGGTGCGTATGAACGGCATGTCCATGCCCGAAGAAAGACACACGATAGCTCACCATCTGAAAGAACATGGTTACAACACTGCACTGCTGGGTAAAGCACATTTTGAGCCATGGCTTGGTTCGCCAGAGGACTTTTTTGAAAACCGCATGGCAGCAGAAAACAGCACCGGACCGCACCGTGGCTTCGACCACATGGAACTCGCCAACCATTTCTTCGAAGGTCACAGCCACTACGACAAGTATATGGATGCCTACCCCGAGCAGAAAAAAGCCTTTTATCCGATGGTGACGAAAAAGGGTCAAAACACTGCAAGCAAAGGTGTCACGGGGGCCACGCAAGTCTGGCCAATGGATATTCCCCGTGATATTTATCACACGGAATGGGTCGCCAATAGAACAAAAAACTGGCTGGAAACGCAGTCAGAGGTTAAGCCATGGTTCTGCTGGATGAGCTTCCCAGACCCACATCATCCGTGGGACATTCCGGCAGCTGAGCTTCACAGAATTAACTGGAAGGATCTGCCACTGCCTCGTCTTTACAGCGAAAACCGATCACAACTTGAGTCATGGCTTGATGAAAAACCGGCGCACTGGCGGGGCTATTTCGAGGGCTCATTGTGGACCAACCTTGAGTCTCCAAGGGAGTTTATTCCAGCAAATATGACAGCTGACCAAGTTCGTGAAATCAATGCCATGACGCATATCGAAAACGAGCTTATCGATGAAGCCGTCGGCGACGTCATTAACTTTCTTCAATCGAAGCAGTGGCTGAAAAACACAGACATATTTTTTACGACCGACCACGGCGAGTTGCAGGGAGACTTCGGTCTACTGTTCAAAGGGCCCTATCATGTCGATGCTCTGATGCGTCTTCCGTTTATCTGGAAGCCCGCAGAGGCGGCAAACATTCCCCCAGCAGAAGTGGTGAGTCCGGTTGGACATTTGGATTTGGCCAGTACCTTCTGCAAGATCGCCGGCATCAGTCCGCCTGATTACTGTGAAGGCAAACCATTACCGATGTCAGAGAATGAAGCCGTTCAGCAGGCGCGCGAGATAGTCCTTACGGAATGGGATTCAGAACATGGCCCTATCGACATGCATTTAAAGTCGATCTATCACCGAGATGGATTTCTTTGCACGGCCTATGAAAAGAGTCATTTGTATGACGGTACAGAGGGCGAATTGTACGACATGAACGAAGACCCGGACCAGCTAAGAAACCTTTGGGACGACCCAGGTTATGCGGTTCATCGAACCAACCTTACCGACCGTTTGTACGCTTCCCTGCCAGAAGAAACCACGGAAAAACTGCCACGCAAAGCACCCGTATAGCATCAGGCCTGTCGCCACCAGGCGACGCCTTTGTCATCTTCTTCCACCACCAGCATACGCCGCTCCTGCGCACAGTGAAGGTGCGCGATCGCCTCACCGGTGGCTGGAAAATAGCTCGAGTCAGTGATCTTACTTTTAAATAGCGCGGGAAAAACGTCCACTGCTCGCTTCGGCTCGGCACACAATTCATATAACTTCTCCAAGGCGACCTCGTGCCAGTCAATCAGTCCCGTCAATCGCTCGTGCACTCCCTCATAAAGGCTCTCATGTGCCGGGAGCACCAGTAAATCAGGCGGCAGAATCTCCCTGAACCTTGCACAGGAGTTAATGAAATCCCGAAGTGGATTGGCGTTGGGTTCAGAGGGGTTGACACTCACATTAGGTGTGATCTTTGGCAGTAACTGATCGCCGCCAATAATTATTTTCAGTTCAGGGCAATAAAGACATACATGCTCGGGTGCATGACCATGCCCTATAACGGCCCGCCATTCACGCCCCCCAATATCCATGTACTGGCCATCTTGGATCCGCCTGTAACCGGCCGGCAGCGCTGAGATATTGGCGCCGAACTGGCCAAACCTTTCGCGGTAGCGGTTCAGACGAGCTTCGTCAAACCCTGCACGTCGATAAAACTTGATAGCATCTTCAGGTACGTCCGCTGGCCCATCTGCCGCCATGACCTTACACATATAGAAGTCGCTGCGAGACATCCAGAGCTCTACTTCTTTTTCGCGACAAATCCAACCTGCATTACCCGTATGGTCGGAATGCAGGTGCGTCGCGATGACTCGTTTTATTGGCTTACCATCAAGATGATGGTCAAATATAGATCGCCAGCATTCCTGCACATCATCGCGGTTAAGACCTGTATCCACGATGGTCCAGCCATCATAATCACGCACCAGCCATACATTGATATGATTGAGGCGACCCCACATGGGCATTCGAGCCCAGAGCACACCATCAGCGACTTCGGTCACAGCGCCATGATCTGGCAACTGATCTTCAAATCGATATGTCAGGGGATCGAACCCCCTCTTGGACATGTTATCGACCACCTACTACCTCGCCAACAAAAAGTGAGGCGTAACCTTATATGGTCAAGGCCTTCCTATAAAGCAACTAAGGGAAAAAGAATCTCGGCTAAGCGTTCCGGCGTTTACTGTTGCCAGCCCGCTGCGGCAGGAACCCTACGATTGGGGCTTAACCAGCGAAATAGTTTCAATATGGGCATAAATCTTTCGAGTCGCTCGTTCACCAATATAAATGACCACGTAATCGCCTGCTTCGATTTGTTGGGGTATCGCTTTTTCAGAAACCAATGACTCTAAAGCAGATGGTTCAGCAATGGATGGTTCAGAAGCAGATGCGGCAGGAACGGGGGCTTTAGACGTGGCTCGTTGGGCGATAAGGTAATGCTGATATTGCTCGGGTCCGTAGAGTATCGCCCGCTCAAAATACTTGTTAGCCCAGTAACTGCTGCTGCCACAGGAGCGACCCCGACATTCGAAGAGAATGTTCGCAGACCCGACAAGCTGGGATTTAAAATGTTCAGCAACCTGTTTCGTCCTGCGAGCTTCAGGTAAATACCAGGTTGATGCCTCTTTCCTGCCAGGTACCAGAATAAACTTCTCTGGCTGAAGCTCGTGGTTGACCTTTTCAAGCGCTCCCAGTACCACCAGGTGGGCCGTCGACTCAGTTGTCTGCTGTTCCACCAATACCGAGGAAGGGAACACAACCATCGGCTCGACTGACAAAGCAGATTCCGACTCTGCCACCAGTGCGACAGAAAATAACAGTAAAAAAGCTAGATAACGCATTTTAGTTCACAACATCCGAGACCAATTAGTGGGGCTTCTATGATAGCCAAATTAGCAGTCCCTATCGATTGGTCCTGCCCTGTCAGATAGTATACTAGCCGGCTAATGATCGGCTGGTGCATAATGACAAGACCAATACCGGCGTTATCAAAGCACTTTGCGATTGCCACCGCCGCTCTTTCAGGTGATTGCTCTGGCGTGATCGCTTCGCTGACCTCTTCCGGCCACGGCTCCCCCGCCGAGGTAATAGACACATTACCCGATATATTACCCGACTCCTTGTTCAACACCGGGCCCCCTGACGACTTAACCAATATAGTACCCGACATGTTGCTGAGCATGGTATTGGACATAATCGCGGCGGTCTGCCGTGCGCGCAAATACGGGCTCACCATCATTTTTTGGACCTGCAGGTCCATTTCCAATAATCGACGGGCGACTGCCGATACCTGCGTTCGCCCGTACAAGGTCAAAGGCCGATCTGCATCAGTTTGCGCATTGAGCTCTGCTTCCCCATGTCGCATCAATAGTAGCTTCATTTAACCTCCAAGCTCACCGCCACCGCGACCCTAATGTTTAGGATCTGAACAAAATATTCGCAAAGGCCGTCAATTACCAGACGCTTTATCAGCCTTCGTCTTCACTCAAGACTTACCTCAAGACCTGTCTGAAGACCTGTCTGAAGACCTGTCTGAAGACTTGTCTCAGGACCTGCCTCAAGACTTGTCCGTTTCTAACCTTTTATTCGCCTTCAAAGCAGCCTAACCGATGCCCGAATTAGATGAACGGGACACCACGAAGTGCTTGTATAAAAGTGCCGATACAAAATGCGGCGAAGCCAAGGCTTACGCTGGTCAGACACACCTGCGCGCTCAGATGACCGATGCGATTGCGTTGCCTCAGCCACACTAATAAAGCGCCGACACAGGGAATGACCTGCATTGCGTGGATACCAAAAAAGTGAGCAACCCGCAGATCGCCACCGCTGCGCGACCAGTTCACCAACGGCAAACCGCCTGCGTCTGTTGTCTCGCCGCTGATCCAGTGCGCCTCGGCGCCTCCGAGGTAGAAGCCAAACCCTCCACCCAGAACAAAGGTGCCGATCAAGCCAATACCTACCGATAGCACCCAAATATCATTAGCACCACGGTTTCGCAGAATACTGCAGCCCATCCACAGACAAGTTGCCACCATTAGTGCAGCGCCCGCGCCCATTAATCCGTACATGACGCTGTAGAACGGTGAACTCACATTAAAGTGCGAGGGTTCACCCCGCGCGCCCTGAACCAGAATGTAGAGCATCTCCAGGAGCGCGCAAACAACGGGAACCCCGGTGAGCAGTTTACCGCGCAGCGTGTTGAAGTAGTTGGGCTGCATGAGGTTTGCGAACCAGCCAAGCGTTGCGAAGTACACGGCAATCGACAGCGCGAACTTGAAAGGTTTATCCCACACTGACACACCCTGGAAGTTTCGTTCATCGATCAACCCGGCAGCAAGACAAATAACAGTGAGTACCGTGTAGGCAATCGTCCAGTAATACCAACTGGGGTGGCGCCTGCGCAGTTCGCCCAGTAAGTTTCGATTTTGGTCTGCCGAAATTATCGACGTAGGACTTGCAAGACTCAAGTATTGCCCCCCTGAAATATGGACCTATTTGCTGACATTGCACTAGCGGCGGTGCGTACCAGCAGGTACAACACAAGGCCAGCTGGCCCGGCCATAAAAGTCGCAAGCAGGCATGGAATTACCAGCAGATGATGCACGCCGCGTTTCCGCGCATCACTTACTTCCCAGCTGCCTACAAAAAGATCAAATGCCAGATAGTGCACCCAACCTCCAAGCAGCAAGGCATCAACGGTGAAAAGCGCTTTCACTTCGGCGAGCGAGCCAAAGCCACTGTTCTCCGGCGCCAGTCCCAGCTTGCTGAGCATAAGGGTTATGTAGACCAGCCCAATGAGCGCGGGAATCACCAACCGGGCGATGACGTTTACCACAAGCGGGTAACGTGGCAACAGTATCAACCCTGCCCAGCCCGCCATCGCAAGGGCGCCGCATAGGGAAAAAATAGACTCAAGCGTCTCACTGGACTCGAACATGAATGGTCTCCTTATACTCGCCGAGAGTACTATTAAAATGAACTTGTCATTAACCAGTTTGAGCAGGCCATCGTTATCCCATACTTCGCGCCGGCGTGTCGCATACTACCACCAAACATCACCATCACGACGTCAGCGGGCTTTCTAACAACGCTTGGATTAGATCATCTTTCGACTACCTTGCGCGAGCATCTGGCGAGCGTCTTTTGGGGTTAGGTCTCACACTGATCGACTGACTAGTTGATTAACGATGTGCCTCTGCTTATCGGCAATTGATACCATCGGCGCGCTGATCCGCGTTATTCTGCGCCCGCGCGTTAAGGCAAAATTTAGCCAACAAAATTCCTTAAACGGTTCCGGGAAACTGCCATTGATTGACGACCAAGCTGGCGCTCGACATCACTGCTACACGAAATAACAAGTACACGAAATAACAAATACAAAAAACCTAGCACACGAAATAACTGGGGGACGAAATAACTGGTGGACGAGAGAGTTATTGCCCGAGGGCAATTCGGGATGGTGCCCGCCGAGGCGGCAGCCATCTTCGTGGTTGCAGAGTGGTTGCAGAGTGGTTGCAGAGTGCTTGCAGGATAATTGCAGGGTGCTGCACCGCGCCTTAGCGAGTTCATACGGCCGTGGTACGGCCAACGATAGATCGAAATCCCCGGAGAAGACGACCGTGACTCTCGAACAAATCCGGAGCTAATCCCCTAAACCACGGCAGAACAGTCACCACCCTAAGTGATGGACCACTGTTCAGCCGTGCTCTGGCATCGGTGACCGGGAACTTCCGCGAGTGTCAACTGGAACAATAAACAGCGCTTACCGGCCGGCGACAAATAAGCCTACGCCTACTTCGAAAGTTCCAGTAGAAGCTTGTTCAACCTTGTCACATAGGTCGCAGGTTCATCTAGCTGACTTCCCTCCGCCAATTGAGCCTGATCGTACAAGACCCTTGCAAGATCATTGAACCGATCACTGTCTGGTTCATCGTTCAACTTTTGAACCAAAGGATGATCCGGGTTCAACTCAAAGATACGCTTGTTCTCGGGAACAGCTTGTCCTGCTGATTCAAGTACTCGCCGCATCTGCATCCCCATGTCATCTTCACTGACGACAAGACAAGCCGGTGACTCTGTCAGACGGTGAGTCATTCGAACTTCTTCAACATTCTCTTCAAGGAGCTTAGCGATCTTTTCAACCAACCCCTTGAACTCTTTTTCAGTTTCTTCCTGGTGTTGTTTTTCCTCTGTGTCTTCCATATCACCCAGATCAAGTTCACCTTTAGCGACATCCTGAAATTGCTTACCGTCAAACTCCGCCAGGTGACTCACCAGCCACTCATCGATCCGGTCGTGAAGCAGAACAACTTCCAACCCCTTCTTCCTAAAAATCTCAAGGTGTGGACTATTGGCCGCCATATGGTAGTTCTCAGCTGCCACATAATAGACCTTGTCCTGCTCAGGCTTCATTCGTTCGATATAGGCTTTTAGCGACTGGTTCTGCGTTTTGCTGCCCGATTCGGTTGTCGCAAACCTTAGTAGCCCTGCTATTTTTTCGCGGTTACCAAAGTCCTCCGCAGGTCCTTCTTTTAACACCTGACCAAATTCATCCCAAAAAGCCTGATACTGTTCTTCGTCGTCCGCAAGCTTTGCAATCATGTCGAGCGAACGTTTGGTAAGTGCACTGCGCATTGAATCAATGGCGGGATCTTTTTGCAGAATTTCCCGAGACACATTCAGAGAAAGGTCGTTGGAATCTACTATTCCCCGAATGAACCTGAGGTAAAGTGGCAAAAACTGCTCAGCGTCATCCATGATAAAGACTCGCTGCACGTACAGCTTGACACCTCGAGGAGATTCGCGTTGATAAAGGTCAAACGAGGCCTTGGACGGGATGTATAACAGACTCGTGTAGTCTAGTTTCCCTTCCACCTTGTTGTGGCTCCACTTCAAGGGGTCCTGGAAATCATGCGAAACCAGCTTATAGAATTCCTTGTACTCGTCTTCTGAAACATCAGAGCGTGATCGAGTCCATAGCGCCTTTGCTGAGTTAACAACCTCGTCTTCCGGTTCTTTGTCTTCCTCAGTTGCCATTTGCTTCATGACAACCGGAACAGAGACATGATCAGCATACTTCTTGACAATGTTTCTAAGTCTCCAGCCATCGGCAAACTCAGCTTCTTCCGACTTGAGGTAAAGTGTCACAGAAGTACCCGCTTCTTCACGCTCTATCGTCTCTACTTCAAATTCAGCCTCACCTGCGGAGGTCCAGCGTACAGCCTCGTCCTTTGCCGCTTTCGCGGAGCGAGACTCGACAACAACTTTGTCTGCAACAATAAACGTAGAATAAAACCCGACACCAAACTGGCCGATAAGCTGCGAATCCTGCTTCTGGTCTCCTGTGAGCGAATCCAGGAACTGGGCCGTACCAGACTTTGCGATCGTACCTAGGTGCGAGATTGCCTCGTCACGAGTCATACCAATGCCATTGTCCGTTATGGTCACGGTTTTGGCGTCTTCATCCACATCAATGCGAATGCGTAATTCTTCACTTACCGCGGCCAACTCACTATTCGACAATAACTCGAACCTGAGTTTGTCTATTGCGTCATTGGCATTGGAGACAAGCTCCCGTAGGAAAATCTCCTTATTGCTGTACAGGGAATGGATCATCAGCTGCATTAGCTGTTTGGCTTCTGACTGAAAACCCAGAGTTTCTTTTTGCGCAGTGGTCATTTAGGTGCCTTGTTTTTCCAAGCTAATTTATTTGGATCTAACACAGGAAGTGGGGTCAGCAGACTATTTTTTCAAGGGGCCAACTCACTAATACCGTGGAGATATATCTCGGGCCAGGTCCCACGCCTTGTCCATAAGCTAATCCAGACGAAGGTAGTCCTGTGCTGGTTTGCCTTTGAGCGCGCTCTTCCAGCTTCCATAAGTAGGATTAGTTAACTGAAACCAGTAATTCCCGAGCAGAAATTCGTGAGCAGAAACAAACCTGGCACGCTCTTCAACACTGGATTTTTTAATATTAGACGCAAGATCACCCAGATCATCGCCTATCAACATCATTATCCGATAACGCTCGGCAACGTATTGCCGTCTGGTCTGCTTTTCAGCGCTATCCCATTCGGGACGCTCGCCTCGAAGGATCAACAGGTCGACGGGCACCAGCGGCGGGAACCCTGCGCTAGCCAGGTTTTCAAGCGTATCTAGCTTTTGTGGACACGGTTGCTTAGGGGATAGCTCATTGCCCGCTTCACGCACAGAACATCTGCGATTGGTCATATAGATTACGGCGACCCCTTCAGCCTTGGCGCGCTCAACAAACGCTAATGCGCCAGGAACAGGCACGGCTGCCCTCTCGGCGACCCAATCGTCCCATGAGTCTGGTTGCCATTGTCCACCATTTTTTATGAGCCGTGCCAGGAAGGCGCTGTTATCAAGAACCGTTTCATCGATATCCAGTACAACCGCTGGTATCAGGCCTGCAGCGGCCAGGCCTGGACATGACATCCCGGCAAGACAGCCGAAAGACTTCGCCTGGTCGATGTCTGCAGTCACACCCTGCTTATCCCTGAGCAGAGACAAACGAGATTCAGCGACATTAAACACCATCTCCGAGTTGCCCTGGTATTCAGCGGAAGTCTGGACCCACAAGGTGGCGTCCATGCTGTCATGCTGAGCATGACATCCTGACATAAAAACGAAACAGGTCAGCAACATCAATACAGTTTTCATAGATTATTCGCCTAAAAAAAAGGCGACCATCGGCCGCCTTTTGATTGCCTAGCAAGGAATTACCAACCGGTGACTTCCTGGAGCGTCTTACCAATATCGGCAAGACTTTTCACGGTATGGACGCCGGCAGCCTGTAGGGCAGCAAATTTTTCATCTGCGGTCCCCTTTCCACCAGCAATAATTGCACCCGCATGCCCCATGCGCTTGCCAGGAGGAGCCGTAACACCAGCGATATAGCCGACGACGGGCTTGGATACATTGGATTTAATGAACTCGGCGGCCTCTTCTTCTGCGGTTCCTCCAATCTCACCGACCATGACAATCGCTTCAGTCTGCGGGTCATTTTCAAACATGCCAAGGATATCGATAAAGTTACTACCGGGTATGGGGTCACCACCGATTCCGACACAACTGCTTTGCCCGAACCCTAGATCGGTTGTTTGCTTAACCGCTTCATAAGTCAGCGTACCCGACCGAGAAACAATACCGACTTTACCCGGAAGGTGAATGTCGCCGGGCATGATGCCGATCTTGCATTCCCCCGGTGTAATAATACCCGGGCAGTTTGGCCCAATCAGGCGAACACCTTGCGCGTCCAGGCTTGCCTTAACAACAAGCATATCCAGCGTGGGAACACCCTCAGTAATACAGACAATAAGCTTGATACCAGCAGCAGCCGCTTCGAGCATTCCGTCTTTCGCGAACGGCGCTGGGACATAGATTACAGATGCTTCCGCACCGGTTGCCTCGACAGCTTCTCGAACGGTATTGAATACCGGTAGACCCAGGTGTTCCTGGCCACCTTTACCCGGCGTAATACCGCCAACCATCTTTGTACCGTAGGCCATGGACTGCTCGGAATGAAGCGTTCCCTGGGACCCGGTAAAGCCCTGACAAATAACCTTCGTGGATTTATCAATCAAAATACTCATTACTCACCTCCCGCCGCTTTTACTGCCTGTTCAACTGCGTCAGTAAGACTCGTTGCTGCAATAATATCCACATCACTTTCAGCAAGGGTTTTGACACCCAACGCCGCGTTATTCCCTTCAAATCGGACGACCACTGGAACGGTGACGCCGACATCCTTGACAGCGCCAATGATTCCTTCGGCAATGATGTCGCACCGCACGATTCCGCCAAAGATATTAATCAGCACCGCTTTCACGCCTTCATCGGAAAGAATGATTTTAAAGGCTTCGCTGACTGCCTCCTTGGTCGCGCCGCCGCCAACATCAAGGAAGTTAGCGGGTTGTCCGCCGTGCAGTTTCACGAGGTCCATTGTTCCCATAGCCAAGCCTGCACCATTAACCATGCAGCCGATGTTACCTTCCAGGGCAACATAGTTGAGGTTAAACTCTGACGCTTGGTTTTCCCGTTCGTCTTCCTGGGAATGGTCTCGCATTTTGCCAATGCTTTTTTGTCTATAAAGCGCATTACCGTCTATGGACAGCTTTGCATCCAGACAGTGAATGTCGCCATCCGCAGTAACAACCAGCGGATTAATTTCGATCAGCGCGATGTCACACTCGTCAAATAACCTGGCAAGTCCCATAAAAACATTTGCGAACTGATTAATCTGCTTACCTTGAAGCCCAAGCTGGAAAGCAATATCCCGGCCCTGGTAGGGACTGGCTCCGGTCATTGGATCGATTGTTGCCCGTAGAATTTTTTCGGGTGTTTCCTCTGCAACTTTTTCAATTTCCACACCGCCTTCGGTTGAGGCCATGAACGTTACGCGTTGCGTAGAACGATCAATTACCGCACCAAGGTACAACTCCCGCTCGATGTCAGTGCAAGTTTCAACGTATATCTTGCTCACTGGCTGACCCTTCTCATCCGTTTGAAAAGTCACAAGATTGGTGCCGACGAGACGGTTCGCAAACTCTCTAATCTCGTCGTCCGAGCTGACCAGTTTAACTCCCCCGGCTTTTCCCCGACCACCGGCGTGGACCTGGGCTTTAATCACCCATTTATCACCGCCTATTTCTTTTGCTGCCGCAACAGCTTCCTCCGCCGTGTCTACAGCGATACCCTGAGAGACAGGCAATCCGTACTCAGCAAATAGCTGCTTGGCCTGATATTCATGAAGGTTCATACAATCTGATCCTGTTTAATTTAAAAAAATGTGTGAATTGTTCGATTAAACTCTATTTCTTTCGTTTTCGGTTCGCGATATGAATCGCGTGACCTGATACCGCAAGCGCGGCTTCATGCAAGCCCTCGGACAGCGTGGGGTGCGCAAACATTGTAAGCCCCAGATCTTCTGAACTGGCGCCAAATTCCATAGCGATCACCGCCTCAGCAATCATTTCCGACGCATGCGCACTAATAATATGCACGCCAAGAATCCTGTCAGTAGCTGAATCAGCGATCACTTTAACCAAACCGACCGTATCGTTATTCGCCATCGCTCTGCCACTGGCAGCCATGGGAAAAGTCCCTACCTGATAGGCTACGCCGGCTGCTTTAAGCTCTTGCTCAGTTTTCCCGACCCATGCGATTTCGGGGTATGTATAAACAACAGACGGCACGAGGTCGTAGTTCACAAGCGTTTTTTGCCCCGCTATTCTCTCCGCCACCATGATGCCCTCTTCCATGCCTTTGTGAGCAAGCATCGGGCCTCTGACCACATCGCCCACAGCATACACACCCGGCGCCTGGGTCAGGCAAACATCACTGACGGGAATGAACCCCCGATCATCCAGAGAGACCCCACAATCCGGGGCTAACAGTCCGTCTGTGTAGGGACGTCGCCCCACCGCTACAATCAATTTGTCAAAGACTTCTTTCTTGTCACCTTCTGCGTCGGTAAAGGTCACCGTGACTTTCTTACCTTTTACTTCGGAGCCGGTGACCCGCGTACCGAGCCGAATATCCATGCCCTGCTTCTTAAATTGTTTAGCCGCCTCTCTGCCCACCTGCTTATCGGCTGCTGGCAGGAAAACGTCCAATGCTTCAAGTACCACGATCTGCGAACCGAAACGGCTCCAGACACTCCCCAACTCAAGGCCGATGATACCTGCGCCAATCACACCGAGCCGTTTAGGCACGGCTGAAAAATCCAATGCTCCGGTTGAATCAACGATCAGGTCATCGGTCAGCGGGCAAGGTGGAATATTAATGGGCACCGAACCTGTGGCAATAATCACGTGTTCCGCCACCAGTTCATTTACTTTGCCATCGTGAGCAGTGAAGGCCACCTTCCGTCCTGCATGAAGCACAGCCATACCTTCAAATGTGGTAACACCATTGCTCTTCAGCAGCCCCTGAACACCCTTCGTCAGGTTGACCACGACTTCATCTTTCTTGGCAATCACCGCCGGTATATCAGCTGTAACCCCTTTAACCCTAATACCGATCTCACCCAGATGGTCACGGGTATCAACAAACTTGTGGGAGGTCTCAAGCAGCGCCTTGGAAGGGATACAGCCAACGTTCAGGCAGGTCCCGCCATAGACGGGTGCATTTTCTTTATTAAGCCACTTTTCTACGATGGCAGTCTTTAACCCAAGCTGGGCAGCCCGTATAGCCGCGTGGTAACCCGCAGGTCCCCCGCCAATAACAATGACATCAAAATTCAACGACATGGCTCGTTTATCCTTACTATTTCGATAGATTTATAGATCCAGCAGAATCCTGGCGGGTTCTTCCAGAAAATCTTTAAGCGTCACCAGAAACCTGACCGCTTCCTGCCCATCGATTAACCTATGGTCATAAGATAAAGCCACATACATCATTGGTCGAATCACAACCTCGCCATTAACAGCAACAGGGCGTTCCTGAATTTTGTGCATCCCCAGGATACCCGTCTGCGGTGGATTAAGGATCGGCGTTGATAATAGAGAACCAAAGGTTCCGCCATTTGAAATGGTAAATGTACCACCCGTCATATCGTCAATCGAGAGCTTACCTTCCTGGGCCTTCATGCCGAACTCCCGAACCTGGTCCTCTAGCTCCGCAATGGTCAGACTATCGGCTTCCCTGATTACCGGCACCACCAAACCCCTGGGCGAACCAACCGCAACACCGATGTCCTGATAACCGTGGTACACAATATCGCTTCCGTCAATTGACGCATTGACCGCTGGGAACCGTTTCAGCGCTTCCACACTCGCCCTGATGAAAAAAGACATAAATCCTAGCTTGGTGCCATTGTGGTACTTGGCAAAATCATCTTTGTACCTGGCACGCAAGTCCATGATGGCCTGCATATCAATTTCATTAAACGTCGTCAGCATAGCGGCTGTTTGCTGGGCCTCTACTAGCCGACGAGCAATACTCGCTCGCAACCGGGTCATCGGTACCCGTCGCTCTATTCTTTCATTATCAGTGGCGCTGGGCAGCACATGCATGGGATCGGATACTGTTTTTTCTCTCTGGCCTTCTAGCTGTGCTACTGTTTTCAAAATATCTTCCTTAGTGACCCTGCCTCCCTTGCCCGTGCCCTCAATACGGGTAACATCAATCTTGTTCTCTGCCGCCATTTTCTTGGCTGCGGGGCTCGCGATTGTCTCTGCTAAAGGCTCCTCGTTGGTCGAAGTATGAACCACCGGCGCCCCCGCTTTATGCCCTTTTATGTCCAGCGCTATGGTATCCAGGGCGGTGGTATCCTGGGCGGTGGTATCCAGAGTTACTGCAATCACTTCACCAGCTTCGAATTCACCCAGCACTTCTTCGGTGAGAACAGTATCTCCTTGGGCCTTGTAAATGGTGGTAAGCATCCCATCTGATGGGGCGACTACTTCCAATACGACCTTATCTGTCTCAATATCGACGAGAATCTGGTCGCGTCGCACGGCTTCACCCAAAGCAACATGCCACACTGCTACCTCGCCATCTGCGATTGATTCTGGAAACTGGGGTGCTTTAATTGATACCATGATTAACCCTCATTAACTCCACACAGTGCATCGTGCACCAGTTTTTCCTGCTGCCTAACATGCAAAGACATATAACCAGCCGCTGCGGCCGCAGATGCCTCGCGGCCCGTGTAGGCAAGGTATAGGCTCGGAAATACCCGATGCAGAACACGACGCATATGATGCTGACTTGAATACCACGCACCCTGGTTCATGGGTTCTTCCTGACACCACACAGCATGTTTGATATTTGGGTACATCTCCAACGTGGCCTGCATGTCCACTTCCGGAAACGGGTACAGTTGTTCAATGCGAACAATCGCTACATTGTCAATTCTATCTGCAACTCGTTTCTCATGCAGGTCGTAGTATACCTTGCCGCTACAGAATACGATTCGCTCAACATTCGTGGCATCTTCCGTATGAAGGTCACCTATAAATGTTTGGAAGGCCCCATCAGAAAACTCTTCAAGACCTGAGACGGCTTCTTTGTGCCTTAAAAGGCTCTTCGGTGTCATGACAATAAGAGGCTTACGAAGTGGCCGAATAGCCTGGCGGCGCAAAAGATGAAACATCTGCGCGGGGGTCGTTGGCACGCACACCTGAATGTTGTGCTCGGCTGAAAGTTGCAGGTATCGTTCTAACCTGGCCGAACTGTGCTCTGGTCCTGCGCCTTCGTACCCGTGAGGTAATAACATCGTGAGACCAGAGAGCCGCGCCCACTTGTGTTCACCAGAAGCGATAAACTGGTCGATAACCACCTGAGCACCATTTGCAAAGTCGCCAAATTGGGCTTCCCAGATCACCAGGGTATTTGGACTTGTACCGGAATACCCGTACTCAAACGCTAGCACCGCTTCCTCTGAAAGAAACGAGTCATACAGATAGAACCGATTGGACTCTTTCTCCAGACCCGCGAGAGGCATTAACGTAGTGCCGTCTGTCTGATTGTGCAAAACCGCATGCCGGTGCGCGAAGGTTCCTCTGCCAATATCCTGACCAATTAGCCTGATGCTAAAGTCTTGGTCCAGCAAGGTCGCGTAGGCCATGATTTCACCAAAGCCCCAGTTGCTGGGCAAATCACCCGTGCCCATTTTACGCCGATCTTCAACGATCTTTCCTACCTGTTTTTGCAACACGAAACCTTCCGGCATCTCGTTAAGTTTGCGTGCAATTTCCTGAAATCGGTTCAAGTCACAGGTCGTGTCTGACGGAATATCCCAGTCATGGCCAAGGTACGGCGTCCAGTCAACATGCATAGAGGTATCTGGCTTGGTCAAAAAATCCCAGGCAACACCCTTACCTTCATCTAATGAATCACGATAGCCTTCGATCCGAGCCTGGTAATCCGAGGCATCGATGGCACCTTCCGCGATGATTTTATTTGAGTAGAGCGTCTGAGTAGTTGGGTGCTTACGAATCTTGTTGTACATCACCGGTTGAGTGACCGCAGGTTCATCGCCTTCGTTATGTCCACGTCGGCGATAACAAACGATATCGATGACAACGTCCTTCTTGAATTCCATCCTGTAGTCCAGCGCAAGCTGCGACACAAACACAACCGCTTCGGGGTCGTCTCCGTTGACATGAAATACTGGCGCTTGAACCATCTTGGCAACTTCTGTGCAGTAGTGCGTCGACCGCGCATCTGCTGGATCACTCATCGTGTAACCAATCTGGTTGTTGATAACGATGTGAACGGTACCACCGGTATAGAAGCCACGCGTCTGCGACATTTGAAAGGTTTCCATCACCACGCCCTGCCCTGCAAATGCAGCGTCACCGTGCACGTTGATCGCAAGGACTTTTTCGCCCTGTGTATCTTGCCTTCTGTCCATTCTTGCACGAACAGAACCAACGATAACCGGCGCGGATATTTCCAGGTGCGACGGGTTGAAACCAAGCGCCAGGTGCATCTCTCCTCCCGGCGTCATCAGGTTCGATGAGAAACCCTGATGATATTTCACATCACCAGAACCAAACCCCGGCGTGTACCGGCCTTCGAATTCATCAAAAAGTTCAGCTGGATCTTTACCCAGGAGGTTGACCAGAACATTGATTCGTCCGCGGTGCGCCATCCCGATCACGGTCTCGACGACCCCGGAAGAGCCTGCGCGATGAATGAGTTCCCCAAGGCAGGGTATAAAAGACTCACCGCCTTCAAGCCCAAACCGTTTGGTGCCCGGATATTTGGTGCCAAGGTATTTCTCAAGACCCTCGGCGGCGATCAGTCGATCAAGAATTCTTCTCTTAACGCCATTGCTAAACGAAGGCTTGGACCGTGCGCTCTCCATTCGTTGCTGAACCCACATCTGTTCAGCCTCGTCAGAGATATGCATGTACTCTGCACCGATTGATGCGCAGTACGTACTCTCCAGTACCGCTATCATGTCTTTAAGTGGTGCTTCGCCTTGGCCGAAAAAGACATCCCCCGTCTGGAAACTCGTGTCCAAGTCGGCGGCGGATAGCTTGTGATATTCAAGTTCCAGAAGTGGAACATGCAGAGGCGCCTGGAGACCAAGCGGGTCTAGATTAGCCTTGAGATGGCCCCTTCTTCGATAACCACTAATGAGCTCGCTGACGGCAAATTGCTTTCGCTCGTAATCAGCGTGAACGCTGCTGGCTGAGACGGGTACAACCCGCGCCTGATTCTTCGCCAACAACAGAAAGTGGTTGCGAACCGTGCCATGGGAGATATCTGGCGCGTCTTTGCCTTCCACTTTCGGCAAAGATTCGAAATAGCTTCGCCATTGCTCTGGTATTTCGTCGGGATCCACCAGAAACTTCTCGTAGAGTTCCTCTACATATGCAGCATTGCCAGCGGATATATGGCCTGAACGCCACATACGCTCCATCACACTGTCTACCATCCCGTTACCTCGTACCAATGGGGACTATTTTGAGGTGGGCATTATACAGCCATTAAATCAGAGTGGACACAGTCTGGTACCGAAGAGAGCGCTATATAGCTCTCTTCAGCAGCATGTTTCGAATATGCCCAATAGCACGAGTTGGATTAAGTCCTTTGGGACAGACAGAAACACAATTCATGATACCGCGACAGCGAAAAACACTGAACGGGTCTTCAAGCTCTGCAAGGCGTTCTTCCGTAGCGTTATCCCGACTATCCGCTAGAAACCGATAAGCCTGAAGCAATCCTGCCGGGCCAATGAATTTATCGGGGTTCCACCAGTACGAAGGGCATGACGACGAACAGCAGGCACAAAGAATACACTCATACAAACCATCAAGCTTTTCACGCTCTTCGGGTGACTGGAGTCGCTCTCGACCCGGCGCCAACTCATCATTCAACAGGTATGGCTTAACTTTTTCATACTGTTTGTAGAACTGCTCCATATCGACGACCAGATCACGAATCACAGGTAATCCAGGCAGTGGCTTGATCGTGAGTTTGTCATCACGGATAACCTCCGAGAGCGGCGTAATGCATGCCAAGCCATTTTTGCCATTCATGCTCACACCATCTGAACCACAAACTCCCTCGCGACAGGATCGCCGATAGGTGACAGAAGGATCCCTCTCCTTGAGCAATTCAAGGACATCAAGCACCATTAAGTCGCGTCCGCCCGGGATCTCAACATCGAAGTCCTGAATGTAGGGTTCTTTATCCGCATCCGGATTGTAGCGATATACACTTACCTGCATATTAATTCCTGTTATCTCTATCGAACCCTAGTAGGTTCTTTCCATTGGTTCGAAGGTGGGCACTGTCTTCGGGTCGAAGTTAACAGCACGCTTAGTCAGTTTCTTAGTGTTGGGATCAAAGATGGAGTGGCACAACCAGTTTTCATCGTCTCTTACCTGGAAATCATCACGTGCATGCGCACCACGGCTTTCCCTACGACCCTCCGCACTGATGGCAGTTGCCTCGGCAATCTCCAGCAAGTTATCCAGTTCCAGTGCCTCAAGTCGTGCTGTGTTAAAAGCTCTCGAATCGTCATTAAGCGAAGCCTTTCCAATTCGCTCCCGTAATTCCTCAAGCTTCTTAATACCGTCTAACATGGGCGCTTCTTTGCGGAACACGCCAAAGTTCAGCTGCATGCATTGCTGCAGTTCTTTCTTAAGCGCAGCGGGTGACTCACCATCACCTTTTGAACTATCCCAGCGATTTAGTCGCACCATGGATGCTTCCAAATCAGAATCCGATGCCTCACCCGAATCCATGCCCTGTGCCAGCGCATCAGTAATATGAAGGCCTGCGGCTCGGCCGAAGACAACAAGGTCCAGAAGAGAGTTTCCGCCTAGTCGATTCGCGCCATGGACAGAAACATTCGCTGCCTCACCCACGGCATACAGTCC
>Ga0206130_10000297_pt1 | contig 86071 bp, 70 predicted proteins | sample Helgoland_Spring_9_FD_148637 | JGI IMG/M metagenome (GOLD analysis project Ga0206130, IMG submission 148637) | Pelagic subsurface seawater microbial communities from Kabeltonne, Helgoland, North Sea - Helgoland_Spring_Bloom_20160512_1 | ecosystem: Environmental > Aquatic > Marine > Epipelagic ... | reverse complement strand
CGAGCGCGGCGCCTATGACCTGGTCGCGGTGCTCGATGTCGTCGAACATATCGAGGATGACATCGCCGCGCTCGCCGCGATGAAGACGTTGCTCAAACCCGGCGGCAAGATCCTGATCGCGGTCCCCGCGCACCAGTGGCTGTGGAGCGCGCACGACGTCGTCAACCACCACCACCGCCGCTATTCGAAGGCGACGCTGCGCGCGGCGATCGTCGCGGCGGGGCTGACGCCGGCGAAGCTCGGCTATTTCAACTCGCTGCTCTTCCCGCTCGCCGCGGCGGCGCGGATCGCGGGGCGGGTGACCGGGCGCGACGACAGCGACGATTCGCCCCCCGCCAAACCGCTCAACACATTGTTCGAAAAGATCTTCGGTCTCGAACGCCATCTGGTCGGACGGGTGCCGATGACGCCCGGCGTCTCGATCGTGACGCTCGCGCGACCGGCCTGACCGCCGCGCCCCCCCAAGTCCCGTTCGTGCTGAGCCTGTCGAAGCACCTGGGCCCACGCCCGCTTTCCGTTCGTGCTGAGCCCGTCGAAGCACCTGGGGCCGCCCCCAAGTCCCGTTCGTCCTGAGCCTGTCGAAGGACGCGCCTAGATCGCTGCGCCCGGATCACGGGCTCCAACAGGCTCACCACGAACCGCAGGCGGCATCGCGGCTTCCCCTTCGGCCGCGTTGAACCCCAATGTCGCATGCCCCTGCACCGGCCCGGCGATATCGGCGACCAGATACAGCGGGCGGCGTTTCGATTCGATATACAGCCGCCCCAGATATTCGCCGATCATGCCCAGCACGAACATCTGCACCGCGCTCAGCACGACGACGACCAGCATCGTCGACGTCCAGCCCTGCACCGGCGATCCTTCGAAAAATCCCCAGGCGATATAGACGAGCAGCAACAGCGACAGCCCCGCCAGCAACACCGACGCATGGCTGGCGAAGCGCAGCGGTGCGGTCGAAAAGCCGGTCACCGCATCGAACGCCAGCCGCATCATCTTGGCCAACGGGTAATTCGTCTCCCCCGCATGACGCTCGGCGCGGTCATAGGGGAAGGGGACCTGACGGAACCCGACCCATGCCACCATCCCGCGGATGAACCGCGCCTGTTCGGGCAGCGCCAGGAACGCATCGAGCGCGCGGCGGCTCATCAGCCGGAAATCGCCCGTGTCGAGCGGGATCGGCGTATCGGTCACCCGGTCGAGCACGCGATAGAAGACCGACGCGGTCGCCTTTTTGAAGATCGTCTCGCCCTCGCGCTTGCGGCGGACGGCATAGACGACGTCGGCCTGCTGCGCCGCCATCGTCGCGCGCATGTCGGCGAGCAGTTCGGGCGGGTCCTGCAGATCGGCGTCGATGATCAGGATCTGCGCCCCCGAACACAGGTCCAGCCCCGCGGTCAGCGCCAGCTGGTGGCCATGGTTGCGCGACAGGTTGATCGCGACGACGCGCGGGTCGGCGGCGGCGATCCGCTGCATCACCGGCCAGCTGTCGTCGCGGCTGCCGTCGTTGATCAGGACGATCTCATGATCCTCCCCCACCGCGACCCGCGCCGCCGCGGCGACGCGCGCATGCAGCAGGTCGAGACACGCGGCCTCGTTGTAACAGGGGATGACGACCGATAGCGCGGGACGTTGCATGACACCCGCCTTAGCGACCCCGGCGCCGGGCGTCACGGGGTAGGCGCAGGGAAGGGGGCGATCCGCGGCGAGGTGATTGCGCCGCTCAGGGCGCCCCGCGCGACGCGATTCGCGGCGCCCTACACCCGCTCGGTCGAATTGACCGCGTCGGCGGCGCGCAGCGCGGCGATCAGGCGCATCAGCTGGTGGATGTCATGGACTTCCAGGTCGATGACGTTGGTGTGGAACCGGCTGTCGCGGGTGTCGAGCCGCAGCGCGATGATGTTGATCTTGTGCGCGCCGATGATGCTCGACACGACGCCCAGCGATCCGGGTTCGTTCTTCACCTGCACCGCGATCCGCGCGACCGCGCCGTCGGCCTTGTCGCCCCAATCGACATCGACCCAGTCGGTTTCGTCGTCGCCGCGTTCGGCCAGTTCGCCCAGCACCCGGCAATCGATCGCATGCACCTCGATCCCCGCATCGGGCCGCCGCAGCCCGACGATCCGGTCGCCCGGCACCGGATGACAGCAATCGGCGAGGTCGAACGCGACCCCGGGGGTCAGCCCGCGGATCGAGATCGCGTTGGTCTGCGGCGCGATCGTCGCCGCGTCGCTGCCCGCCGACCCCGGCATCAGCGCCTCCATCACCGTCGCATCGGACAGCGTCCGCCGCGCGATCGCCATCATCAGCGCCGCCTCGTCGGGTAATCCCAGTCGCTGGAGCGCGGCGGGCATCGCATCGCTGCCGATCACCGCGGGCAGCCGACCGATGATATCGTCGTACAGCTTGCGCCCCAGCTCGATCAGCTCGTCGCGTTCCTTGTTGCGCAGATGCCGCCGGATCGCCGCCAGCGCCTTGCCCGTCGTCGCGAAATTCAGCCAGGCGGCTTGCGGCTTCTGCCCCTTCGACCGCAGGATCTGGACCTGGTCGCCATTGTCGATCACCGTCGACAGCGGCACGACGCGCCCGTTCACCTTCGCGCCCACCGCCTGTTCGCCCAGGTCGGTGTGGACCGCATAGGCGAAATCGATCGGGGTCGCGCCCTTGGGCAACTGGATCAGCTCGCCCTTGGGGGTGAAGGCGAAGATCCGGTCCTGGTACATCGCCATCCGCGTGTGTTCGAGCAGCTCTTCGGGGCTGCCCGCGGTGTCGAGGATTTCGACGAGGTCGGCGATCCAGCTGTGCTGGGTATCCGCGCGCACCTTGTTTTCCTTATACGCCCAATGCGCCGCGAGCCCGAATTCCGCCTCGGCATGCATGTCCGCGGTCCGGATCTGGATTTCGATCCGCGCATTGTCGGCGTGGATGACGCTGGTGTGGAGCGACCGGTATCCGTTGCGCTTGGGGGTCGATATATAATCCTTGAACCGCCCCGGCACCATCGGCCAGCGGCGGTGGATGATCCCCAGCGTCCGGTAACAATCCTGCACCGTCGGCACGATCGCGCGAAACGCCATCACGTCGGACAATTGTTCGAAATTGATGTGGCGTTCGGCCATCTTGCGCCAGATCGAATAGGGGTGTTTCTCGCGCCCGCCGACCTCCGCATCGACGCCGGCGCGTCCCAGCAACAGCGTGAGGCCGCTCGCGATCTTCGCGATCTTGTCGCCGCCGCCGCGGTTCAATTGTTCGAGCCGCCGACTGATCGATTCGAACGCGTCGGGTTCGAGCTGTTCGAAGGCGAGCGTCTGCATCTCCTTCATGAATTCGTACATCCCGATCCGCTCGGCGAGCGGGGCGTAGATATCCATCGTCTCCTTCGCGATCCGGCGCCGCTTTTCCGGTTTCGCGATATGATGGAGCGTGCGCATGTTGTGGAGCCGGTCGGCCAGCTTCACCAGCAGGACGCGGATGTCGTCGGACATCGCCATCAGGAACTTGCGCAGATTCTCGGCGGCGCGCTCGCTTTCGGTCTGCGCCTCGATCTTCGACAATTTGGTGACGCCATCGACCAGCCGCGCGACGTTCTCGCCGAACAATCGCGTGATCTCCTCGGGCGTCGCGACCGTATCCTCGATCGTGTCGTGGAGGATCGCGGTCGCGATCGTTTCGGCATCGAGCCGCAGGTCGGTCAGGATCCCGGCCACCTCGATCGGGTGGCTGAAATACGGGTCGCCGCTGGCGCGCTTCTGCGATCCGTGCGCCTGCATCGAAAACACATAGGCGCGGTTGAGCAGCGCCTCGTCGGCATCGGGATCGTAGTCGAGGACCCGATCGACGAGCTCATATTGCCGCAGCACGCCGATCACATGGGGCCGCGCGCCGCGGCTTTGCAACAGTTAGTTGCCGCGGCGCGCGAATCGCCGGATTACTTGGCGGCTTTCGCGTTGCACGCGGCGAGCTGGTCGGTGTCGAACAGGCGTCCCTTGACCGAAAAGCCGGTCAGCGTCCCGGCCTTCGCCGCGACCAGCTGGCACAGGATTTCGGCGCGTTCGGGGGCCTGGGGCGCGACATAGGCGCCTGCCTGTGCGCGCCACACGGTGGTGCGGGTGACGAAATTGGGCTTGTCGGGCGCGGCGGTCGGGGTCGCGACATAATAGCCCGTCGGGGCCTGCGCGGTGGCGGCGGTCGCGGACAGGGCGGCGGCCAGCATCGCGCCGACGAATAGGGTGGCTTTCACGGGCAAACTCCTGAGCGGCTAAGTAGGTTTCGATTCGCCACCTACCTCATAGATTGCATAATGCAACCTAAATCGGCTAATTCTTTCGCCGCACGGCGGTGTTTTGCGATAGGGTGGCGCCCAAGAGGATCCGACGATGGACAAATTGCGCGAACCGCTGCGCGAATGCAGCTTGCCGGCCGCTCTCGAATCGATGGGCGAACGCTGGTCGTTCCTGCTGTTGCGCGCCGCATTCAACGGCCTGCATCATTTCGAGGAATTCCAGTCCGAACTCGGCATCGCGCGCAACATCCTGGCCAACCGGCTGGCGCGGCTGGTCGGGCACGGCATCCTGCAACGCGAACCGATGCCCGCGGATCGGCGCAAGATCCAATATACGCTGACCGACAAGGGTGCGGCGCTGCTGCCGACGATGATCGCGCTGCGCCAATGGGGCGAACGGTGGGAAACGGGGGTGCCCGCCTTTCCGATCCTGGTCGATGTCCGCGACCGGCGCCCGATCGGCGAACTGACGGTGCAGGCGCATGACGGGCGGGTGCTGGTCAAGGGCGACCTGATCTGGGCCCTGCCGCAGGATGTCGTCACCGACGCCGCCGCAGACGACCGCCGCGACGCCGCCGAATAACCTCAGAGCAGCATCTTCACGCCCACGATCAGCAGCACCGCCGCCAGGATCAGCGCCAGCGCGCGTTCGTTGATCCGCGACGAGATCAGGCTGCCGACGATCACGCCCGGGATCGACCCCGCCAGCAGCGACAACAACAGCGCCACGTCGACCGATCCCAACAGCCAGTGGCCGACCCCGGCGATGAACGTCAGCGGCACCGCATGCGCGATGTCCGATCCCACCAGCCGCCCGATCGGCAGCCCCGGATACAGGATCAGCAGCGCGGTCATCCCCAGCGCGCCCGCCCCGACCGACGTCAGCGACACGAGCATCCCCAGCACCGCGCCCAGCAGCACCGTCGCGATCGTCAGCCCGCGCCCGTCGAGCGTCCCGAACCGCAGGGTCAGCCACGCCAGCAACCGCTGCCGCCACACCGTCGCCACCGCGGTCAGGATCAGCATGATGCCCAGCGTCACCGAAATCGCGGTGCCGCTCTTCGCCGAATGTTCGCCGACGCGCCCCAGCAGGATCAGCGTCACGATCGTCGTCGGGATGCTCCCCATCGCCAGCCGCCGCACGACCCGCCAGTCGACCGTTCCGCGCCAGCCGTGGACGGTCGTCCCCACCGTCTTGGTCGCCGAGGCATAGAGCAGGTCGGTGCCGACCGCGGTCGCGGGGTGGAACCCGAACGCCAGCACCAGCAACGGCGTCATCAGCGATCCGCCGCCCACGCCCGTCAGCCCGACGAGCATACCGACGAGCAGCCCCGCGACCGAATAGAGCGGGTTGATCAGATCCATGCGCCGGTCCCGACCGCGGATCGGTCATGCGCAGGCCGCTTCACACCCGCGCGCACCCGCGCGGCCACGGCGACGCGGCGGGTCAGCGGCTGGCCTGCGCGGGCACGTTGACGCCCATCGATTGCAGGTACCGGCGCACGTTGCGCGCGGCCTGGCGCAGGCGCTGTTCGTTTTCGACCATCGCGATTCTCACAGAGCCCTCGCCGTTCTCGCCATAGCCCACCCCTGGGGCCACCGCGACATGAGCGTGAGTCAGCAATTGTTTGCTGAACTCAAGGCTGCCTAAATGCGCGAGCGCAGGCGGCAACGGCGCCCAGGCGAACATCGATGCGGGTGGCGCGGGAATATCCCACCCGGCGCGCGCAAAGCTTTCGACCAGCACGTCGCGGCGCTTGTGATATAATTGCCGGTTCTTCTCGACGATATCCTGCGGCCCGTTCAGCGCGGCACAGGCGGCGGCCTGGATCGGGGTGAACGCGCCGTAATCGAGATAGCTCTTCACCCGCGTCATCGCCGCGATCAGCTTGGGATTGCCGACCGCGAACCCCATCCGCCACCCCGCCATCGAATAGGTTTTCGACAGCGAGGTGAATTCGATCGCGATGTCCTTCGCATCCTTCACCTGCAGGATCGACACGGTCGGCTTGCCGTCGAAATAGAGTTCCGAATAAGCCAGGTCGCTGACGATCCACACCTGATTGTCGCGCGCCCATGCGACCAGCCGCTCGTAGAACGCCAGGTCGACGGTTTCGGCGGTCGGATTGGAGGGATAGTTGACCACCAGCACGCTCGGGCGCGGCACGGTGAACGCCATCGCGCGCTCCAGGCTATCGAAATACGCCTCGTCGGGGGTCGTCGGCACCGCCCGGATCGTCGCGCCCGCGATGATGAAGCCGAAGGTGTGGATCGGATAGCTGGGGTTCGGCGCCAGCACGACATCGCCCGGCGCGGTGATCGCGGTGGCCAGGCTCGCCAGCCCCTCCTTCGACCCCATCGTCACCACGACCTCGGTCTCGGGATCGAGGTCGACGCCGAACCGCCGCCCGTAATAATTCGCCTGCGCGCGGCGCAGCCCCGGGATCCCCTTCGACTGCGAATAGCCATGCGCATCGGGCTTGCGCGCGACCTCGATCAGCTTCTCGATGACATGGTCGGGCGGCGGCAGGTCGGGATTGCCCATCCCGAGGTCGATGATATCCTCCCCACCCGCACGCGCCGCCGCTCGCATCCCGTTGACCTCGGCGATGACATAGGGGGGCAGGCGCTTGATGCGGTAGAAATCATCGGACATGGGTTCGGAGCCTTTCCCCCCCAGCATAGGCGGTGCCGCCGCGGAGCGGAAGCGGGGTTGCGCGCGTGGGGATACGATCGAAACACATCGCGCCGTCGCGGTGAAAACTTGCTTTTATCGGTGCCTGTGACTAAATCCCGTCCAAGGATTGGGCTTTCCCGGTCGACGTCAGGGCTTCGGGTTACCGGGGCCCTTTCGTTTATCGATTTCAGGGAAAGACCTTTAAATTCCAAATACGATTTGCGACGATGTCAAATGCGCGGTTTGGCTGGTCAGGTCTGATCGCCCGCAACGCTAAGGGACGGGCAATAAGGTCGCTGAGCTGGTGCCCTGCTAGGTTCGCCGACTTGGGGATGAACAACGGTTCCAACGGCGTTCGTGTGAAATCGACTGATCGCCAACCCCACTGCCGATTGTTCGCGGCCACGCGACGAAATTCAAGTTCCAGCTGACGATCTTCCTCTCGGCCTCTCGCTTCGAATAATACATGCGTCAGGCGCCCCCGCTGGCCGTCAACGACCAGCCGGTTACTGAGCTTTTCCATGCAAAACTGCATTGCGATTTCATAGGGATTCCATGGGTCGGCGTATCGTGCCTTGTGCTTCACCTTGTCGATGACAGCGCAGTAGGCATGAAAGGGCACGTCGGTCATGATCGCGTTAATGTCGGCCATGAACGCCTCGCGCAGCACCGGGTCCTGCCGTAAGAATGCGAAGGGCGGTGCCTGCTTCCGAATTTCCCGTTCATGTAGAATCGCGGCATCGTGACCGAAATATTTGAACTTCAACTGCCGGAATCTTGGTTCGATCTCTAGTGCATAGGCAGTTTTCTCGAACACGCAGAACACGAGTGAGAAGACAGGAAACTGCGGATCGATCGAGACCAGTCCATGGTCGCCACTTTCGTCGGCAAAAACGATGTAATCACTGAAATCGGTCATTCGGGCAGAATAAGGCAAGATGCCGTCTCTTGGAAAGCGTCGAACACTGCCTTGATCGATGTGCATCCAGCCTTGGCATAGCCATTCCCCTGTCCTACAACGAACCGATATGGTTACACAAATCCCGCGACAATAACCGCAGGAGGCATGTGTGACCGATCCCGCCCTACCCGCCCGCAAAGTCCGGCACGATGCGTTCGACGGCCCCCGGCGTCGCCGCTTCCTCGACGCGCTCGGCAAGAGCGGGTGTCTGCGCGATGCGGCGCGGGTCGCGGGGGTGTCGCACCAGACCGTCTATAATCATCAGGCGCGCGATCCGGTCTTCGCGCGGCAGTGCGAGGTCGCGCTGACGATGGCGGGGACCGATATCGAACTCCACGCCTAGGAACGCGGCGTCGTCGGGATCGAGGAACCCGTCATCTACCATGGCGAGATCGTTGCGACCCGCGTCAGGCGGTCGGACGCGATCCTGCGGTTGCTGCTCCAGGGCGCCAAGCCCCGGAAATACGGCCCCAACCCCGGCTTCACCCGCAAACGCCTCGCCAAGGCGGAGCGCAAGCGGATCGAGGCGGAGGTCCGCGCCGAACGCCGTGCCCGCGACCAGGCGCGCCCGACCGCGGCACAGGTCGATGCCGTGCTCGACACGCGTCTCGTCGCGATGGCGCGCGCGCGCGAACCGCGGCTGCTCGCCGACGGCTGGACCCGCGATGGCGAACACTGGATTCCCCCCGGCTGGGTCCGCAGCCCCGCCGACCCGCAGGCGCCGGCGATCGAAGGGGCTAAGGAAATAGGTGATTCCGTGTAAAGATCGTCAACATCGCGCAACAAGACGCCGCTAGATGGAGAGAATGATGGCCGCCGATCACAGCCCCCCCGATCTTGCCGATCTCCAGCACTGGACCTGGGTCATGGGTCGCGCGCAGCAGATGATGATGGAACAGGGGCTGGCGTTCGCGCCGGGAACGGGCGCGGAAGCGGGCGCGGGCGACACCCCGCCCTGGCCCGTGGTGCCGGGCGTCAACGATGCCGCGACGATCGGGCGCGTCCGCGATTTCTGGTCGGACAGCCTGACGCTGTGGCAGCGGATGCTCGACCCCGCCGCCGCGCCGCCCGTCGCCGACGAACCGCCCGAACGCGCCCGCGACAAGCGGTTCAAGGCCGATGCCTGGCGCGACCAGCCCTATTTCGACTGGGTGCGGCGCAGCTATTTCCTGATCGCCGACCATCTGCTCGCCAGCGTCGACGGCCTCGATGGGGTGCCCGACAAGCAGAAGGAACAGATGCGCTTCGCCGCGCGCGGCTTCGTCGATGCGATGAGCCCGTCGAATTTCGCGATGACCAATCCCGAGGTGATCGACAAGACGATCGAGACCAGGGGGCAGAATCTGCTCGATGGGCTCAAGAACATGATGGCCGATATGAAGAAGGGGCAGCTGACCCATGTCGACCCCGATGCGTTCGAGGTCGGGCGCAACCTGGCGATGACACCGGGCAAGGTCGTCCACCGCACCCCGCTGTACGAACTGATCCACTATGCGCCGACGACCGACAAGGTGTTGGCGACCCCGCTCGTGATCTTTCCGCCGTGGATCAACCGCTTCTACATCCTCGACCTGACGCCCGAGAAAAGCTTCATCCGCTGGTGCGTCGACCAGGGCATCTCGGTGTTCATGGTGTCGTGGAAATCCGCCGATGCCTCGATGAAGGACATCGTGTGGGACGATTACGTCGCCGCGCAGGTCGATGCGATCGACACGGTGCGCGACCTGCTCGACGTGCCCGCGGTCCACACGATCGGCTATTGCGTTGCGGGGACGACGCTTGCCGCGACGCTGGCGCTGCTCACCGCGCGCGGGGCGGCGGACACGGTGACGAGCGCCACCTTCTTCACCGCGCAGGTCGATTTCGCCGATGCGGGCGAATTGCTCCACTTCGTCGACGACGACCAGTTGAAACTCGTCTCTTCGCTCTCCCCCGACGGGTTCCTCGACGGGCGCTACATGGCGATGACGTTCAACCTGTTGCGCGGGCGCGACCTGATCTGGAATTACGTCACCAACAATTACCTGATGGGGAAGGATTATGCGCCGTTCGACCTGCTCCACTGGAACGGCGACACCACCAACCTGCCCGCCAAATGGCATTTGTCGTATCTGACCGACCTGTATCGCGACAATCTGCTCGTCCAGCCCGGCGCGATGACGGTCGACGGCACCCCGATCGATCTGACGACGGTGCGCACGCCCGCCTATATCCAGGCGGGGCGAGAGGATCATATCGCGCCCGCCGACAGCGTCTGGCGGATGACCCAGCTGTTCCAGGGGCCGCTGAAATTCGTGCTGGCGGGGTCGGGGCATATCGCAGGCGTGGTCAATCCGCCCGCGCAGCAGAAATATCAATATTGGACCAACCCCGACGCCGCGGACACGCTGGCCGATTTCGTCGCGGGGGCGACCGAGACGAAGGGGAGCTGGTGGCCGGACTGGCTCGCCTGGTTGCACGATCGCGACGACAGGACCGTCGCGGCGAAGCGCGCGCGGGTGCCGGGCAAGGGCAAGCTCAAACCGCTGGGCGATGCGCCCGGCGATTATGTGCGGGCGAAATAACGGGGCTAGTTTAAGGGCTTATCATGTTCGGCGTCGATGGTGCGCTGCACCATTTTCGCTTGCAAAAGGGTCGGCAAACGCTTATTGTGCATCGCAGCATCAACCAGGAGCAGAGCGATGGCGAGTACGAAGCCAGTGGACACGACCAAGGCGAGCCCGGTCGCTGCACCCGTCGTGACCGCCAAGCCACAGGTCGGGCAGGCGGCGAAGGTCGATGCGCCCAAGGCGGAAGCGCCCAAGGCTGACGCGGCCAAGGTCGATGTGGCCAAGGCAGAGGCGCCCAAGCCAGCGACGGCGGCGACCGCCAAGGTCGAACCGGCCAAGGCGGCTCCTGTTGCGCCCCCTGTCACGGCGGTCAGCGCGGATAAGCCCAAGCCTGCCGCGACCAAGCCGAAGGCGAAGCCTGCCGCTCCCAAGCCCGTCGCGGCCAAGCCCGTGGCGAGCGCACCTGTTGTTACCACCCCTGTGAACACACCCGCCGCCCCGGCGGCCCCAGCCAAGAAGGACATGACCATGGACACGATGAAGACCACCACCGACAAGGCGAAGACGATGATGGCCGATGCCGGCGAGCGTACCAAGACCGCGGTCGCCAAGGGCCAGCAGATGATGGGCGACATGGGCGAATTCTCGAAGGGCAACATGGAAGCCATCGTCGAATCGTCGAAGATCGCGGCCAAGGGTATGGAAACGATGGGCCAGGACGCCGTCGCCTATGCCAAGGTCACGTTCGAGGAAGCGTCGGCGGCGCTCAAGTCGATGGCGTCGGTGAAGTCGCCGACCGAACTGATGAAGCTGCAGAGCGACTTCGTCCGCTCGGCCTTCGATTCGATGGTCGCGCACACGTCGAAGTCGACCGAAGCGATGCTGAAGCTCGCCGGTGAAGTCGCCCAGCCGATTTCGAACCGCGTCGCGATCGCCGCCGAAAAGGTGAAGATCGCCGCATAAGCGGGTCGATCGATCATCCCGATAACGGGACGACAGGGGCGGCCGCAGCGATGGGGCCGCCCTTTTTGCGCGCTTGGCCCTTGCCCCGTCACCCCCGCATGCCATATTTCAGCGCAAGCGATGATGACCCAACCCACCATGATGGCCGAGCGCCCCGACGACGGTTCCGATGAGGGCACCGGTGCCGGCCTCGCGACCAAGACGCGATCCCGCACGAAGCAGCCGACGCCGTATCGGGTGCTGATGCTCAACGACGATTACACCCCGATGGAATTCGTCGTGCTCTGCCTCCAGCGGTTTTTCCGGATGGATATGGAGGCTGCCACCCGCGTCATGCTGCACGTCCACCAGAAGGGCGTCGGCGTCTGCGGCATCTTCAGCTACGAAGTCGCCGAGACCAAGGTCGGGCAGGTGCTCGATTTCGCGCGCCAGCATCAGCATCCGCTGCAATGCACGCTCGAAAAGGCCTGACCGGAAACCGAGCCGGGTGATCGGCGGTGGTGCGGGCCGATCGGCAACCGCATCGTCAATTATCGCCCGCCCCTTTGCACCGCGGGCGCGCTTCGATAGACGCGGGGGGATGGACCATATCTTGATCCGCGGCGGACGCCGCCTCGCCGGACGCCTGCCGATTTCGGGTGCCAAGAACGCCGCGCTGACGCTGATGCCCTGCGCCCTGCTGACCGACGAACCGCTGACGCTGCGCAACCTGCCGCGGCTCGCCGATGTCGACGGCTTCGGGCATCTGCTCAACCAGCTGGGCGCATCGACCGCGATCGAGGGCACACGGCCAGAGGATTTCGGACGGGTGATGACGATCCGCACCGGACGGCTGACCTCGACCGAGGCGCCCTATGACATCGTCCGCAAGATGCGCGCGTCGATCCTGGTGCTCGGCCCGGTGCTGGCGCGCGCGGGCGAGGCGACGGTATCGCTGCCCGGCGGCTGCGCGATCGGCAACCGCCCGATTGACCTGCACTTGAAGGCGTTGGAGGCGATCGGCGCCGAGCTTGAAATGGCGGCGGGCTATGTGAAGGCGATCGCCCCAGGCGGGCGGCTGTCGGGCGGGCGCTATCGCTTCCCGATCGTGTCGGTCGGCGCGACCGAGAATGTCGTCATGGCCGCGGTGCTGGCAAAGGGCACCAGCGTCATCGAGAACGCGGCGCGCGAACCGGAGATCGTCGACCTGTGCCGCTGCCTCGTCGCGATGGGTGCATCGATCGACGGGATCGGGACCGAGACGCTGACGATCGAGGGCCGCGACCGGCTCCACGGCGCGACCTATGCGGTGATGCCCGACCGGATCGAGGCGGGCAGCTATGCCTGTGCCGCCGCGATCACGGGCGGCAGCCTCGACCTCGTCGGCGCCGACGCCGCCGACATGCGCGCGACGCTCGACGCGCTGGTCGAGGCTGGCGTTACGGTCAAGGAATATAAGGGCGGGGTGAAGGTCACCGCCGACGCACCGCTGCGCCCGCTGACGCTGTCGACCGCCCCGTTCCCGGGCTTCGCGACCGACATGCAGGCGCAGTTCATGGCGATGCTGTGCAAGGCCGACGGCGCGAGCGTGCTGACCGAAACGATCTTCGAAAACCGCTACATGCACGTCCCCGAACTCGCGCGGATGGGCGCGGACATCCAGGTCAGCGGGCGCACCGCGATCGTGAAGGGGGTCGACCGGCTGGTCGGCGCGCCCGTCATGGCGACCGATCTGCGCGCCTCGATGAGCCTGATCCTCGCCGGGCTGATCGCCGAGGGTGAGACCAAGGTCGCGCGCGTCTATCACCTCGACCGCGGCTATGAACGGCTGGAGGAAAAGCTCCAGGCGGTCGGTGCCGACATCGAAAGGGCAAGCGACGGGTGATCGATGCTCCTCCCGTGGAGCGGGAAGGAGCCAGACCCGTGTTACCCCGAATTGCGCAATGCCGTCGCGATGGCGTTGATCGACAACAGGATGCCCTCACCGATCCGGGGATCGCTTTCGCCCGCGCGGTGGCGCTTCATCAGTTCGATCTGGAGCAGGTTGAGCGGTTCGATATAGGGTAGCCGCAGGCGGATTGACGCGTCGAGCGCGGGGTGCTTCTCAAGCAGGCGCGACTGGCCCGTCACCTCGAGCAGGCCGTCGCGGGTCTGATGCCATGCATCGCGGATGCGCGTGAAGATCGGGTCGCGAAGCGCCGGGTCCTCGACCAGCTGCGCATAGCGTTCGGCGATCGCGATGTCCGATTTGGCGAGCACCATCTCCATGTTGGCGAGCGCCGCGGCGAAGAACGGCCACCCCGCCGCCATGTCGACCAGTCGCGCCTTGTCGTCATAGGCCGCGATCGCCTGACCGACGCCATACCAGCCGGGCAACATCGTGCGCGCCTGCGCCCAACTGAACACCCAGGGGATCGCGCGCAGATCCTCGATCGCGTCGGACTTCTTGCGACTGGCGGGACGACTGCCGATCTTCAGCCCCGCGATCTCGGCGAGCGGGGTCATCTGGCGGAAGAAGGTGCGGAAGCCGTCGGTGCCGTAGACCAGGTCGCGATAGGCGTGGAAGGCGGTGTCGCTCATCTGCGCCATCGCCGCCTGGAAATCGGCGTTGTCGGCGTTCGACAGCCGCTGCGGTTCGAGGCTGGCGAGCAGGGTGGCGGACGCCATCGCTTCCAGGTTGGTCATCGCGGTATCGCGGCTGCCATATTTGGCGGCGATGACCTCGCCCTGTTCGGTAATGCGGATGCGGCCCTGTACGGTGCCATGCGGCTGTGCGCGGATCGCGGAGAAGGCGCTGCCGCCACCGCGCCCGACCGCCCCGCCGCGCCCGTGGAACAGCTGCATCCCGACACCCGCCGCCTCGAACACGGGCCTGAGCGCGGTCGACGCCTGAAACAGGCTCCAGGTCGAGGTGAGGTAACCGCCATCCTTGTTCGAATCGGAATAGCCGATCATCACTTCCTGATGCCCCCGCGCCGTCGCGACCGCCGCGGTTTCGGGCAGTGCAAACCAGTCGGTCATGACCGCGGGCGCGGCCTCCAGATCGCCGATCGTCTCGAACAGCGGCACCGCCATGATCGCCGCGCGGGGGGCATCATCGGGGGTGGCGCCGGGCCGATAGAGCCCGACCTCCTTCATCATCAGGTTGATTTCGAGCAGGTCGCTGACCGATTGCGCCATCGAGACGATGTAGTTGGTGATACATTGCGGGCCGTAGGTCGCATGCGCCTCCGCCGCGGCGACGAGGATCGCCAGTTCGCCGCTCGTCTCGTCCGTATAGTCGGTGAAGCGGCTGGCGAGCGGGCGCGGGGAGGCGAGTTCGCGCCGCAGCAGCGCCACCCGCGCCGATTCGTCGAGCGCCAGATAGTCGCGCTCGACGCCCGCGACACGGAGCAGTTCCGCGACGACGCGTTCGTGGACCGCGCTGTTCTGGCGCATGTCGAGCGTGGCGAGATGGAAGCCGAAGGTTTCGACCGAGCGGATCAGCCGACCGAGCGCGCCGCCGCTGCGCAACGGACTATCGACGGACAGCGCATGGGCCAGCGCGACCAGATCGTCGCGGAAATCGCCGGGGACGCGATAAGCATCCCCCATCAAATGGCCCGGACGCGGGGCCGCCTTGCCGACAATACGCAAATGGGTGGCCGCGACGCGGGCGTAGATGCCCGACAGCGCGCGGCGATAGGGTTCGTCGGCGCGGCTGGGGGCCAGGTCGCCGCTCGCCTCCGCCAGCGCGACGACATCGGCCCCGATCGCGGCGTGGTCGCTGGAAATCGACAGTTCCGCGCCCAGCGCGTGAAGCTGGTCGAGATAATGGCCCAGCACCGCCTCGCTGGCCCGCGCGAGCGCGGTGCGCAGCGAATCGGCGGTGACGAAGGGATTGCCGTCGCGGTCGCCGCCGATCCAGCTGCCGGGGCGGACGAAGGAGGGGACGCGATCGCCGAACGCGCGATCCCAACGCTGATAGAGCGCGGGCAGCGTCGGCAGGAACACCTCGCGCAGATAGGATAGCGCGGTCTCGACCTCGTCGGTGACGTAGAGTTTCTCGCGGCGCAGGACGCGGGTCTGCCACAGCAACGCGATCTGGCGCAGGATCGCGTCGTCGACCCGGTCGCCGTCGGCGGTTTCCTCCCGCCCCTGATCCTTCAGCTCCATCAGCTGCGCGATCCGGGTCTTGTGGTCGATCATGCTCTTGCGCCGCACCTCGGTGGGGTGCGCGGTCAGCACGGGCGCGATCAGCGCATGCGACAGCAGATCGGCGATCGCGTCCTTCGTCAGTCCTTCGCGTTCCAGCGTCGCGACGGCGGAGGCGAAATCGGCGTCGGGTTCGGCGGCGATCCCCTGCCGATCCTCCGCCAAATTGGCGAGCATCGAAAACAACATGAACCCGCGGACGAAATCGAGCGTCTCGTCGAGATCGAGCTTGCCCAGCCCCAAATCGAGCGCGGCGCGGTTGCCCAGCCCATCCTGCCCATTGGCATGATCGCGCGCGCGATCGACCGACGCCTTGCGAATGGTTTCGGTCGCGTCGAACAGCGCATCACCGCCATAGGCACGGATGACCTCCCCCAGTTTAGCGCCAAGGAAGCGGACATCCGCGTTGTTTTCGATCCGGGGGAGGGCGGCCATACGGGCTATGCTGCGCTGCAATAGCAGTTCGGTCAACCGCTTGCGGCGAAGTCATGCCCGGGATGATGGGGGCACGCCCCGGTGAGCGTCACACCGGGGCGTGGTCGGTCAGCGCGCTGGGTCGCTCGCCGTGTTGTTGAGCGCGGCACCGACCGCATCGCTGCTGGCGTCGGCCGCGGCGTCCGCGCGATTCGCCTTGCGCCACGCCTGATGCTCCTCCGACGTGACGGTGCCGTCGTGGTTGAGGTCCATCGCGTCGAACCGTTTCAGCATCCCTTCGCTGAATTCGGTCGACGTGATGACGCCATCCTTGTTGCGGTCGAGCAGGCTCAGCCGGGTGTTGCGGCGGGGCAGTTCGTCGGGGGTGATCCGGTCGTCGGCGTTGCGATCCAGCTGGCGGAAGCGCCGCTCCGTCGACGTACCGAAATCGATCCGCGACATGACCGCGGGCGGGGTGAACCCGACTGCATTGGCATCCGCCGACGCGCGTTTCTCCTCGGCGGACTTGCCGCATCCCGTCAACATCGCCGCGATCGTCATCATGCCGATGACCCCGACCCCGATTGGCACCGCCCGCATAGTTACTCCATCACGCCTCAAGCTCGATGTCCCAGTAGAGCCAGTCGTGCCAGGTGTCGTGCAGATAGTTGGGCGGAAAGCTTTTGCCATGTTCCTGCAGATGCCAGTTGGTCGGGCGGATCGGATCGATGTGGAGCGGCATCGCGGCCTGCGCTGGGGTGCGCCCGCCCTTTTTCAGGTTGCACGGCGCACAGGCGGTGACGACATTCTCCCACGTCGTGCGCCCCCCTTGTGCGCGGGGCACGACATGGTCGAACGTCAGATCGCGCGGATGGCCGCAATATTGGCAGGCGAACCGGTCCCGCAGGAACAGGTTGAACCGCGTGAAGGCGGGAAAGGCGGAGGGGCGGACATAGTGTTTGAGCGCGATGACCGAGGGCAGCTTCATCGCCAGATTGGCGCTGCGCACCTCTCGCTCATAATGGGCGACGACATCGACGCGATCGAGGAACAGCGCCTTGATCGCGGTCTGCCACGGCCACAGGCTGAGCGGATAATAGGACAACGGCGTATAGTCGGCGTTCAGCACGAGCGTGGGACACGCGTCGGGATGACGGATCAGATCGGGATGAAACACGGCCCTTCCCCATACGGTTTCCGGTTCGGCCTATCACCGATCGGGATGACATCAGCATGACAGCACAGCCGACGAAGCATGGTCAAGGGGGCCTCGTCACGCGCTTCGCGCCCAGCCCGACCGGGCAGTTGCACGAAGGGCATGCGGTCTCCGCGATCCGCGCGCATGATCTGGCGCGCCGCGGGGGCGGGCGGTTCCTGCTGCGGATCGAGGATATCGACGCAACGCGCAGCCGTCCCGAGCACGTCGCGACGATCCTGGACGACCTCGCCTGGCTGGGGCTGACGTGGGAGGGGCCGGTCTATCAGTCGGCGCGGCTGGCGCTCTATACTGCGGCGCTCGACCGGTTGCGCGCGATGGGGCTGGTCTATCCCTGTTTCTGTACCCGCGCCGATATCGCGGCGAGCCTGTCCGCCCCGCATGGGGCGCCGGGCGCGACCTATCCGGGAACGTGCCGATCGCTGCCCCGCCACGAGCGCGCGGCGCGGATGGGTGAACCGCACGGCTGGCGGCTCGACATCGTCGCCGCGACGGCGCGCGCGGGGGCGGGGCTGACGTGGCATGATGCGGTGGCGGGCACGGTCGTCGCCGACCCGGCGACGCAGGGCGATGTGATCGTCGCGCGCAAGGATGCGCCTGCCTCCTATCATCTGGCGGTCACGGTCGACGATGCGGCGCAGGGCGTCACCGATATCGTCCGCGGGGTCGACCTGTTCGAGGCGACGCATATCCATCGGCTGTTGCAGGCGCTGCTGGCGCTGTCGACACCGCGCTATCATCATCACCCGCTGATCCACGATGCCGCGGGCAAGCGGCTGGCCAAGCGCACCGGCGCCCCGACGCTCGCAGCGCGGCGCGAGGCGGGCGAGAACGGGCTGGCTCTGGCCGAACGGCTGCGCGCAGCCATTGCGTAACGGGACGGGATGATTACATTCGTCGCATGACGATTTTCCTCTCGATCCTGCTGGTCGCCGCGATGGTCGCGACCCTCGTCGCGCTGGTCCGCGGCATCATCGCATTTCTGCAGGAGGGCAGCGAAGCGGTCCGCAATGGGGAGGGGCCGAGCGCGGCGTCGCTGAAATCGAACAAGATGATGCAGATGCGCGTGTTCTTCCAGGCGCTGGCGATCACGATCGTCGTCGCCATCATGGTGCTCGCCGGTCGCAATTGATGCTGCGCCGTGCCGGATGACCGGCGCGCAGCCAGAGGAGCGGACCGATGGTCAAGCTGACGAAGATATACACGCGCTCGGGCGACACCGGGACGACCGGTTTGGTCGACGGGTCGCGCGTGTCGAAGACGGATGCGCGGATGGCCGCGATCGGCGACGTCGATGAGGCGAACAGCGCGATCGGTGTCGCGGTGGCTGCCCTGGGCAATAGCGGGTCCGATGGCGATATGGCCGCGGCGTTGATGCGGATCCAGAGTGACCTGTTCGATTGCGGCGCGGATCTGGCGACGCCGGGTGAGGATTTCACGCCCTCGCCGATGACGTTGCGGATCGTCGCGGCACAGGTCGATCGGCTGGAACAGGAAATCGATGCGATGAACGAGGAGCTGGCGCCGTTGGCCAGCTTCATCCTGCCCGGAGGCAGTGCCGCGGCGGGGGCGCTTCACGTGGCCCGCGCGACGGTGCGTCGGGCGGAACGTACCGCGGTGTCGATGGCCAATGCTGCCAATCCCGCGGCACTGACCTATCTCAACCGTTTGTCGGATTATCTGTTCGTTGCCGCGCGTTACGTGAACAAAAGCGGGGCGGGCGACGTTTTATGGGTGCCGGGCGCGACACGTTGACCAATCTCAACGCGCGTCGCCCGTGATGGAAAGAGGGACGCGACGGTGGCAGGAGAGGATACGCAGCAGGTCACCTGCGTCGATCGGGACGACAGCGGGTTGCTCGACCGGTTCACCGCCGTCCGCGACCTTAGTCTGGCGCTCGCCGCACCGCTGAGCGACGCCGATGCGACCGTTCAGTCGATGCCCGATGCCAGCCCCGCCAAATGGCATCTGGCGCACACCACATGGTTCTTCGAAACCTTCATCCTGCGCGATTCCGTCGAAGGTTATCGGCTGCACGACGACCGCTGGCCATTCCTGTTCAACAGCTATTACGAAGCCGAGGGCAAGCGCCATGCGCGTGATCGCCGGGGCATGGTGACCCGCCCGACGCTGGACGAGGTGCGGGCCTATCGCGCGCACGTCGACGCGGCGTTGGTCGCGGCGCTGCCATCGCTGGCACCGGCCGCGCGCACGCTGGTCGAACTGGGCTGTCATCATGAGGAGCAGCATCAGGAATTGCTCGTCACCGACATCCTGCACCTGTTCGCGGAAAATCCCTTGGAACCCGCGCTGTGGCCTGCACCGCGCAAGGTGCCGGTCGCGATGCCCGGGCCGATGGGATGGATCGAGCATCGCGGCGGCATCACGGAAATCGGTCATGACGGCGACGGCTTCGCGTTCGATTGCGAAGCGCCGCGGCATCGGGCGTTGCTCCACCCCTATGCGCTGGCCGATCGTACCGTGACCAACGGCGAATGGGCCGCCTTCATCGACGATGGCGGCTATCGCGATGCGCGCCACTGGCTGGCGGACGGCTGGGCATGGGTGAAAGCGGCGGGAATCGAGGCGCCGCTCTATTGGGAACGGCAGGACGGCCACTGGACCCGGTTCGGGCTGGACGGGCGGCGGGCGATCGATCCCGCCGCGCCGGTGACGCATGTCAGCTTCTTCGAAGCGGATGCTTATGCCAGCTGGGCGGGTGCGCGGTTACCGACCGAGGCCGAATGGGAAACGGTCGCCTCGGCGTACGACCCTTCAGCCGGAAATTATATGGACCGCGCAGGGCCGGTCGAGCCGCGCCCGGCGGCAGACGGGGCGCCTGCATTCTTCGGCGATGTCTGGGAATGGACCGGCAGCGCCTATCGCCCTTACCCGGGGTTCGCCGCCGCCGAAGGTGCGGTCGGGGAATATAACGGCAAATTCATGAGCGGGCAGTTCATCCTGCGCGGCGGCAGCTGTGCCACCCCGCCGGGGCATGTTCGCGCGAGCTATCGCAATTTCTTCTACCCGCACCAACGCTGGCAGTTCACCGGCGTTCGGCTTGCCAAGGATATCTGACATGCTGAAACAGGAAATCGAGGATGGCGAGCATCGGCTGGCCGACCCGCAATTCCGCGCCGACGTGCTGAGCGGGCTGGAACGCCGCCCCCGCGCGATTCCCGCGCGCTGGTTCTACGATCGGCGCGGGTCGGAATTGTTCGAAGACATCACCGATCTGCCCGAATATTATCCGACGCGCACCGAACGCGCGATCCTGATCGATGCCTGCCCTCAGGTCGCCGCGATCGCGGGGGAAGGGCGCGCGGTCGTCGAATTCGGATCGGGATCGTCGGTCAAGACACCGATCCTGCTCGATGCCGTCGCGCCGTCGGCCTATGTCCCGATCGACATTTCGGGCGATTTCCTGCGCGATTCGTCGCGGACGCTGTCGCTGCAATTCCCCGATCTGCTGGTGCTGCCCTTCGAGGCCGATTTCATGAAGCCGCTGACGATGCCGCGGACGATCGCCGAGGCGAAGAAGCTCGGCTTTTTCCCCGGATCGACGATCGGCAACATGATCCCGCGCCAGGCGGTCGATCTGCTCCGGTCGATGCGCGAAACGCTGGGCGAAGGGGCGATGCTGTTGATCGGGATGGACCGGATCAAGGACGAGGCGACGTTGGTGAGCGCCTATGACGACGCCGCCGGGGTTACCGCTGCGTTCAACATGAACCTGCTCGACCGCATCAATCGCGAACTCGACGGGGCGATCCCGACCGATGCGTTTCGCCACCGCGCGATCTGGAACGACGACCGCGCGCGGGTCGAGATGCATCTGGAGGCGACCCGCGATGTCACCTTCACCGTCGACGGGCGCGCCTTCGCGATGACAGCGGGCGAGACGATCCATACCGAAAACAGCCATAAATACGGGACGCGCGATGCCCGCATCCTGCTGCGCGCGGGCGGGTGGACGCCGATCGAGATGTGGAGCGATGTCGACGACCGGTTTTCGCTCTATCTGGCTGAGGCACAACCGGATCGGCCCGCGCCGTGATGCGTCCCGATTGTCGGGGCCTGTAGATCGCGCCTCACCGCCGCATGATCACGATCGGAACGGCGACCATAGCGCGCCTGATTCTTCGCGGTCGAGCGGACAAGCGATAGGCCGACGACCGCGGCTGGGTCAGCGCGGAACCGTACGCGCTCGCCAGACCGGAATATAGTCGATCGACCCACGGCATTCGCCCATGGCGGACTGGTCGGCCAGGCGAAAGCCGGTGCCGTCCCAGGCGAACGACTGGGTCGTGCCGCAATCGCCGATCCCGCGGCCCTTGCCATAGGTCGTCAGGCGGTGCGCCTTGGCATCCCAGTCGCCGTTGATGATGTCGCCATTATCCTCTTCCGCGATCCCCGGCGGGGCATCGAAGCGGGCGGGCGTGGCGCGGCCCTGCTCGTCGACGATGAAGGCGCTGCTGAACAGGTTGTACGCGCCATTGCCGCACGGGTGCGACACCAGCGCCAAGCTGTGCGTGGCGTCCAGCCGGTGCGCCTCCGGCTCGACCGGGCCGATCGCATAATCGCAAAAGGCGTTGTCAGGGCCGATCAGCTTCGTCGCTGCCGAGACGGTCAGTGTCCGCGGCGGCGCGGTTGCTGGCACGGGGGTGGCGATGATGGGTAGCGCGGGCGGTGGCGTGGTGGTGCCCGCACCGGGGCGGACGAGCGCGCTGGTCGTGCCGACCCGATGCTGACGATCGTCCATATAGAGCAAGGCCGCGGCCAGCCCGGTCAGCGAGGCGCTGTCGATCGACGGATTGGATGCGCTCGCCAGGGTGACGGTGCGCCCGTTCGCCAGGGTTGCCGCGCGGGCGCGGTCGAGCGGGATCGTGGCGATCGTCCGATCAGGACCGGGCGTCAGCCGCGCGAAGGGCTTGCCGTCGACGCGCAGCATCGGGTCGGCGGGCGGCTGGTCGCCCAGCGGGACGATCAGCCGGGCCGCCGACCCCGGATCGCCACCGCGATCGATCAGCAGTAACAGATAGCCATCGCGGTTCGACGCCTCGGGGACCAGCGCATTGGCCTGGCACGCCAGACCGTTGTCGCAGCCGATCGTCCAGTCGCCGAAGGTCTTGAGCTCCCCGAGGACGGGGCGCAGGTGATCGTCCTGCGCACCGTCCGCCGGGGGATCGGTCGCGGGCGCGGGGTCCCTTGTCGTGCCCGCGACCTCGGTGGCCGTGGCATTGGTGGTCGTATCGGGCGTCGCGGGCGAACAGGACAGCGCCGCCAGGAAGATCAGGGGATAAGCACGCATTGCCGTCATATAGCCCTGACGCGCCAAAGCCGATAGAGCGCGCCCGATGATGAACGACAAAGCGGAGACCGGGATGCAGACGATCGGGGTTATCGGAGCGGGACAGATGGGCGCGGGCATTGCGCAGGTTTCTGCTGCGGCGGGCTATCGCGTGCTGCTGACCGATGTGTCGCAGGACCGGGCCGAGGCGGGCAAGGCGGGGATCGCCAAACAGCTCGCGCGCGCGGTCGAGAAGGAAAAGATCGACGCCGCCACCCGCGACACGATCCTGGCGCGGATCGAACCCGTCGCGGGTGTCTCGGGGATGAGCGCGTGCCAGCTCGTCATCGAGGCGGCGACCGAGCGCGAGGAGATCAAGCGCGCGATCTTCAAGGATGTCGGTGCGGTGATGCGCCCGACCGCGGTGCTGGCATCGAACACCTCGTCGATCCCGATCACCCGCCTCGCCCAGGCAGCGCCCGATGCCGCGCGTTTCATCGGCGTGCATTTCTTCAATCCCGTCCCCGTCATGGGCCTGATCGAGGTGATCCGCGGTCTCGCGACGTCGGACGAGACGGTCGGGATCATCGAAACCTATGCCGCCGCACTCGGCAAACAGGTGGTGCGCGCGAACGATGCCCCGGGCTTCATCGTCAACCGCGTGCTGATGCCGATGATCAACGAGGCGGTGTTCGCGCTGGGCGAAGGTGTCGCGACGATCCGCGACATCGATCTGGCGTGCCAGCTGGGGCTGAACCATCCGATGGGCCCGTTGACGCTGGCCGACTTCATCGGGCTCGACACCTGCCTCGAGATCACGCGCGTCCTGTTCGAGGGGACGGGCGACCCCAAGTTCCGCCCCGCGCCGCTGCTGGTCAAATATGTCGAGGCCGGTTGGTTCGGGCGCAAGACGGGGCGTGGCTTCTACGATTATTCGGGCGACGCCCCCGTCCCGACGCGGTGAGGAGGAGGCGATGAGCCTGGATGACACGATCGTCGAGACCCCAGACGGGCCGATGACCTATGCCGAATGGAAGAAGAAGAACCCGGTCCAGCTCCCCTCCCGCCGGACCAAGGGGAAAAAACTGCCCAACAAGGTAAAATTGCGCACCGACGAGACCTGACTGCATCGAAACGCGGTTCGCGCCGTATCTCCTGCATCCAACAAGGAGAGAAGCCGTGAAGAAGCTTGTTACCACGACGCTGGCCGCCGCCGCTCTGGCCGCGGGCGGCAGCGCCGTCGTCTATGCCCAGACCAATCCCATGGTCGGTGGTGCCGCCATGTATCCGACCAAGAACATCGTCGAAAATGCAGTTAATTCGAAGGACCACACGACGCTGGTCGCGGCGGTGAAGGCCGCAGGCCTCGTCGATACGCTGTCCGGCCCCGGCCCGTTCACCGTATTCGCGCCGACGAACGCGGCGTTCGCGAAGCTGCCCGCGGGCACCGTCGACACGCTGGTCAAGCCCGAGAACAAGGCAACGCTGACCAAGATCCTGACCTATCACGTCGTGCCCGGCACGATCACCGCCGCGCAGATCGCCGCCAAGGCGAAGGCGCACAAGGGCGTCGCCACCTACACGACGGTCCAGGGTGAACCGCTGATGTTCATGAAGTCGGGCACCGGCTGGGGCATCAAGGACGCCAAGGGTCACACCGGCAAGATCACCATCGCCAACGTGCGCCAGTCGAACGGCATGATCCATGTCATCGATACGGTGATGATGCCCTGATCTGATTTGATCTGATCTGAACAGGAATTGTCGCCCGCTACCGCGCGAGGGCGGGTGGCATAGCCGCTGGTGCCCTTTCGGGCGGCCGGATCGGGTCCGTCGACGGTGCGTCGGCGGACCCGGTTTGCGTTCAGCGGCGACGGCGGACCTCGCCGACGGCCTTGATGAAGTCCCACACCCCCGACGAAAACGGCGGCTGCTGATCGCCTTTCCAACGGTCGATATCGTCATACAGGCGGGTGACCGACCCGATCATCGCGGGGGTGGCGACCGCGGCGAACGGCGCCAGCAGCGCCTGCCATTCGTCGTAGAAGGCGCTTGCCTGCGCCGACGCCGGATCGATCGGCAAGGCCGCCTCGATCCGGGCGCCGATGTCCGACCATTGCGCGGCATAGGCTGCCTGGTCGAAATCGGCGTGTATGGTTGGCAGCGCCGCGGCGAAATCGGCGCGCGCGTCATCGGTCAGATAGCGATCGCTGACCATTTTCCAGTTTTTCGTGTCCATCATCGTTTCTCCTTGCCTGATCAGTGAGCACAGGGTCGCGACGTCGATCTGCTCACCACGATTGATGCGGGACTGAACCGCGACCAGCATCGCGCGCGCGTCGGCGATGCGGTCGGATTGGGATTGGAGCGCGTCGAGCTGCGCCGCGACGAGGCGCCCGAGATCGATCTCGCGCCCCGCAAGCAGCCTGGCGATCGCGGCAAGGCTGAACCCGGCGCGCTTCAACGCCGCGATCGCAGTCAGCCGTGCGAGATCGCCGCTGCCATAGACACGCCGTCCGTTCGCGGTGCGCAATGGCCGGATCAGCCCCCGCGCTTCTTAGAAACGCAGCGCGCGCGCGGTCATCCCGGTTCGCGCCGCGACTTCGGCGATGTCATGGATATCGGTCATGCGACCCGTGTAGCGGTTGACGTTACGTCAACTGCAAGCCCCAAATCAGCCCTCGGTCTTGCCCTCGTGCAGCGCGACCCAGGCATAGGCGATCATCGCGAGGCACGCCCCGCCCGCGATCAGATAGGGCAGCGAATGCTGCGCTTCGTACAACGCCACGCCGATGCTGGGGCCGAGCACGAAACTGGCGCCATTGATGCTGGTCACCTTGCCCGCGACCGACCCCTGCGATTCGGCGCCCACCGCCAGGCTCGATCCCGCTGTGAAGCCCGGACGGGTGAAGCCGAAGCCCAGGCTGGCGAGCGCATAGGCGGTGGCGATCCCGTAGAGCGACGTCGACAGCCCGGTCAGCGCGGTGCCCGCGGCGGCGAACACCAGCCCGGTGATCACCAGCTGGCGCGGGGTCAGGTTGAGCAGCGGGATGATTCCCCATTGCGCCAGCAAGGATGCGCCGGCACCCATCATCAGGACGATGCCGGTCGGCTCCAGCGCGGCGACGGGGGCGACGTGGAGCCGGTCGATGACGAGAAAGCCGATCGCCTGGCTCGTCATCGCCTGGGCATGGCCCATCACCAGCCCGGCGATCATCCAGCCGCGGATGCGTGGGTCGAGATAGCCGACCTTGTCGCTGTGCGACTGGGTGGCGGCGGCGACGCTCGCGCCGCTCGGGGCGCCGCCGATCGAGGGATAGGCGCTGCTGACGCCATGGCCGATGTGCGGCGAGGTGCGATCGTCGGGCAGCATCGCGCGCACGGTGATCCACACGGCGACCCCGAAGGCGGCGAAGATGAAGGCGGGACCGGCCAGCCCGATCTCGACCGCCCCGACATGGCCGAGAAACAGATATGGCGCGACCGCAGGCCCCAGGATCGTGCCGAGCCCGAACGCGCTGGCGAGCAAGGTCAGCGCCTTCGTCCGTTCCTCGCGCGTGGTTTCGCCTGCGACCAGCGCCTGTACCGCCGGCGGGGCGGCGGACCCGAAGGTGCCGTAGATCAACCGCCCCCCGATGAAAGCGAGAAAGGCGGCGGTGCCCGAAATCCAGCCGTTGATCCCGGCAAGCAGAAAGATCCCGCAGACCGACAGCGATACCGCAAAGCCGCCGACGCCGAGCAGGATCATCGTGCGTCGTCCGTGCCGATCGGATCGGTTCGCCCAAAAGGGTGCGGCGATCACCCACAGCAGCGCCGATACCGAAAACGCCGCCGCCACCGCGCGATCGGCGACGCCCAGCGACCGGCCCAGTGCGGGCAGGACCGATTGCAACGCGGTGTTCCCCGCGGCGATCGTCAGCATCACCAGGAACATCAGCGCGAACCGACGGTCGACGGTGGCGGACTTCGCGATGGTCATGCCATGATCTCCGCCGATGCCGCCCAGTCATAGTGACGCTCGATCCGTGCGATCGTGACCGAATAACGATCATACCAGCGCCCGCGCCCGATCGCGCGGATCGCGGTGTGGCGAGGATGGTCGCGCCACGCGATCGCGGCGGCGTCATCGGCCCAATAGCTGACGGTGATGCCGAATCGATCGCCGCCGCGCGCGCTGTCGATCCCGCGATACCCCGGTTGCTGCATCGCCAGCGCCTCCATCTCTACCGCCGCGGCGGCATAACCGCTGTCGTCGTTCAGCGTACGGTGCGAGGCGAAGATCACGGCGATCTGGCCGGGGCGGGCAGTGTCCATGCTGATCGGATCAGCTATTGTGACACGGCTGGCAAGTCGTGACGGCGACGGCGACGCCTTTTTCCCGCCGTCGTGGGTGGTGATGGCGGAGCGGCGAGGGGATCGCGAGCGCGCCACGGGGCAGGATGCGCAACGCTTCGTCGCGGCGACGCAACCCATGCCCTTGAAACACGTTTGCTATTCGTGCGACGGGGTGGACATCCACGCCATTGCGCGGGAAATCGATCGACAAGGAAGCCGATGCCAAGCCCGACCACCGCCGCGCGGCGTTCCAGAATGCGACCCGCGGGCGTGCCTTCCCCCTGGGGCATGTTCTTCCAAGGGTTCCTGAAACATCCGGTCATGGTCGGGTCGATCATCCCGTCGTCGGACAAACTGATTCGTAAAATGCTGGCCCCGGTCGACTGGTCGACGTGCAAGGTGTTCGTCGAATATGGGCCGGGCGTCGGTACGTTCTGCCGCCCGATTCTCGAACGCATGGCTCCCGATGCGCTGTTGATCGCGATCGACACCAACCCCGATTTCATCGCTTATCTGGATCACACGATCACCGATTCGCGGTTCGTCGCGGTCCATGGGTCGGCGGCGGACGTCGAACGGATCGTGAAGGATCACGGCCATGATCAGGCCGATTACGTGTTGTCGGGGCTGCCCTTTTCGACGCTGCCCCCCGGCGTGGGCCAGGAGATCGGCGATGCGACCCACCGGGTGATCCGTACCGACGGCGCATTCCTGGTCTATCAGTTCAGCCCGAAGGTGAAGGATTTCATCACCCCCAATTTCACCGACATCGACCATGATATGGAATGGTGGAACGTGCCGCCCGCGCAATTATACTGGGCTTGGAAACGCTGATCCGGTGCGACCGACGGTCTGTCCGTCAGTCGTCGATTCCGAAATTCAGCCCGCGTGAGACGCCCGGATCGACGAACGCGATCACCAGATAGGCAATGAACTGTTTGATCCGCTGGATCACCCCGGTCCGCGCGCGATAGGATGACGCGGTAATCGGCTGAGACCGCGCGATTTCGCCATCGACATAGCGGCGGGCATGCGCCGCGAAGGCGGGGTCGTTGATCCGCAGCATCAATTCCATGTTGATGAACAGGCTGCGCATGTCGAAATTCGCCGATCCGATATGAACCGTATCGTCGACGACGTACAGCTTTGTGTGAAGCTTCGTCGGGAGATATTCGAAGATCTGGATCCCCTTGCGCAGCATCCCGGCATAGGTGAAGCGGGCGGCGGCGATCGTCGCATTATTGTCCGACAGCGCGGCGGTAACGATCCGAACCGTCGCGGCGCGCTTGCCCGCCTTGTCGAGCCGCCGCAGCATCGTCGGCGACGGCGCGAAATAGGCGGCGATCAGGTCGATCCGTCGACCGCCGCGCATATCCTGGCGCAGCGTGCGCGCCCAGGGCGACAGACGCCGGGTCGGGCCACCGATCAGCCAGCGCATCGCGCCCTCGCCTTCGCTGAACATGGCCAGCGCCCGGTTCAGATGCCGCAACTTGCCGCGCCCCTGCTGCACCCATTGCTGAAGGGCGTCGTAATAGCCTGCCATCCGGGTGGCGGCGGGCCCTTCGACCAGCAGCCCCAGGTCGCGCCACGCCTGTTGCGCGGGGGTGCCGAAATAATCATCCTCGACGTTGAACCCGCCGATGATGATCCGGGCGTGCGCCTCCCCCGCGTCCGCCAGCGCCAGCTTCTGATGATTGCGCAACAGGTAACGCCGCCCGAATCGTGCGGAAAACCGACATGTCTCGACCCCCGCCGCGCGGAGCCTGTCGAAAAACGCGGCGCCGGTGTCGTCGCTGCCGAAGCCGTCGACGATCAGCGATACCGCGACGCCGCGCGCCGATGCCGCGATCAGGCCATCGGTGACCCGCCGCCCGGCCGCATCGTCGGCGAAGATATAATAGAGGATGCGCAGGCTGTGAGTCGCACCGTCGATCAGCGCCATCAGCGCGTCGAGACGGCGTGGCCCGGTGTCCAGCAACGTCAGCCGATTGCCGTCCACGGTAAAGCTGGGCTGGGGCGGCGGCTGGTCCATCGGGGGCTGATGGACGGGGCAGGGGGCTGCTTCAAGGGGTTTTCCTTGACGCGGGCGCGGTCGGTGCCTAGTATGCCGGGCTTCAATTCATCGGTATTTGCGAAGGAAAGCGTCTATGGCGCGCGTCACCGTCGAAGATTGCGTCGACAAGGTTTCGAACCGGTTCGATCTGGTATTGTTCGCCGCGGCGCGGGCGCGCCAGATTTCGGGCGGTGCCGAACTGACCATCGATCGCGATCGGGACAAGAACCCGGTCGTCGCGCTGCGCGAGATCGCCGAACAGACGGTCAAGCCCAAGCACCTCGAGGAATCGGTCGTGTCCAGCCTGCAAAAGGTCCAGATCGACGATGACGATGAGGCGGATGACATCGGTTCGCTGGCCGCATCGGCAGAGGCACTGCGCCTCACCGCCGCCGCGCCGCCGCGTAACCAGAATCTGGGCGCCGACTACGACGGCTGAGCCGTCGGTTCGGTGATCGTTAAAAAAAAGGGGCCGTGGCAGTCGATGCCGCGGCCCCTTTTTTGCGTGACGCGTCGGCCTACTCCGCCGAATCGTCCGGCGTGCGCCGTCCCTTGAAGCCTTGCGCGACGACGAACCATTCGACCGATCCCTTGCGGCTGGCGGGGGGCTTGGCGTGTTTCACGGTCGTGAAATTACGCTTCATCTCCGCGACCAGATCGGCGTCCGCCCCGCCCGCGAAGACCTTCGCGACGAACGCGCCGCCGGGTGACAGCACGTCGATCGCGAACGCCAGCGCGGTCTCGACCAGCCCCATCGTCCGCAACGCATCGGTCTGCGGATGGCCGACCGTATTGGCGGCCATGTCGGACAGGACGAGGTCGGGGGTGCCGCCCAGCGCCTCGATCAGTCGGTCGGGGGCGGCATCGTCCATGAAATCCATTTCCAGGATCGCGACCCCGTCGATCGGATCGACCGGCAACAGGTCGATCCCCGCCACCGCGGCCTTGGGCACCTGACGCCGGACGACCTGGCTCCACCCGCCCGGGGCCAGCCCCAGGTCGATCACCCGCCGCGATCCCTTGAGGAAGCCGAAGCGTTCGTCGAGCTCGGTCAGCTTATACGCCGCGCGGCTGCGATAGCCCTCCGCGCGCGCGCGTTTGACGTAGGGGTCGTTGAGCTGGCGTTCGAGCCAGCGGGTCGATTGCGCGGTTCGCTTGCGCGCGGTCAGCACGCGCGTCTTGCCGCCCGATCCACCCCGGCTCATCGGTCGTCGCTCATGCCGGATGCCGCGTGCCGGATACTCATGGCCGGGGGCTCCCCATCAGTCGTTTCAAGATGCCTTCGCGGATCCCGCGATCGGCTATGCCCAGCCGTTCTGCGGGCCACAGATCCATGATCGTTTCCAGGATCGCACAGCCTGCAACGACCAGATCGGCGCGCTCGCTGCCGATGCACGGCAAGGTCGATCGTTCGGCCAGCGTCATGTGCGACAGGTCGAAACTGATCTGCCGCATCGCGCGCGTGGGCACGATCAGCCCGTCGACCAGCGCGCGGTCATAGCTGCTCAGCTTCAAATGGACGCTGCCCAGCGTCGTCACCGTGCCGCTGGTGCCCAACAGGCGCGGCCGTCGCACCGATTGCGGCAACCGCGCGGCAAAGGCCGCCATGCTGGTCGCGACGGTATCGCGCATCCGCGAATAGGTGCCCGCCAGCGCATCCCGATTCGCGCCCGATCCGGCAAATTCCGTCAGCGAAACGACGCCCCAGGGGGTCGAATGCCAATCGAGCACCCGGGGGGCGGGGCCCGACGTATCGATCAGCACCAATTCGGTCGATCCCCCGCCGATATCGAACACCAGCGCGGGATCATTGCCCGGTTCGATCAGCGAATGGCAGCCCAGCACCGCCAGCCGCGCTTCCTCCTCCGCGCTGATGATGTCGAGATGGATGCCGGTTTCGGCGAGCGCGCGGGCGATGAACGCCTCGCCATTGGTCGCGCGGCGACAGGCCTCGGTCGCCACCGATCGCGCCAGCGTGACGTTGCGACGCTTCAGCTTGTCCGAACAGACGCGCAACGCCGCCAGCGTCCGTTCGATCGCGGCATCGGACAGGGCGCCGGTCGTCGCCAGCCCTTCGCCGAGCCGGACGATCCGCGAAAAGGCGTCGATCACCGCAAAGCCATTGCCTTGTGGCCGGGCGATCAGCAGGCGGCAGTTGTTCGTGCCGAGATCGAGCGCGGCGAATGCCTGCGCGTCAGACCACCGCCCCCGTGGGGGCCGCGTCGGCGCCGGACGAGCAGGCGGGGCCTGCCGGTGCGGCGGTCGGGCGGAAAATTCCCCCATCGCCGTCATAACTTTCTATCTGTTCTTCCGTCGCGGGATCATGCCCGCTCGGTGCTTGCCGCAAACCTAGCGCAACCGGGGGTCTGCGACAAGTCATCGGCCAGCCGACGCATCATCCCCCGTTGACACACCCCCCCGCCCCCGCCTAGACGCGCCTGCCTGTTGCCCCGTCGTCTAAAGGTAAGACTACGGACTCTGACTCCGTTAATTGAGGTTCGAATCCTCACGGGGCATCCAGGTTTGCGGTATTAGTGTCGGATTTCGTGTCGCCTGACTCAAATCCCACGGGGATGACTCAGTCTACACGCAAGACTGGTCGTAAAGATCGAGCCTGCAGGCTGGCTCGAGCAACTTGAAGAAAAATTTCTGCGGGTCAGACATGCGCCGCATTGCGCTTGTGCCCTGACGCTTAGATCTGGCTGAGCATACTATTAGCAACCATTTTTCCGAATTGCGCTGCCGTAATTGGTGGAAACCGGAATGGCGGCTTTGGAGCGGCAAATCGATTTAGTCAGCCGTTCGTTCAGGGTCATGTGGTGGGCTGCTACGTGCTCATTTTCGGTTATTGCATGGGCTGGCAGACGACCCTGAAAGCTGCCGGGCATTAAATAGCTTTAGCTACGGAAATCGTTTGAGACCCAGCCTTCCGCTTTCCAGCGTAGATTAGCAAAGCATATATTCTTAGGTTTTTAATGCGGGCCGCGCGCGTATCAGCGCAAAAATAAAGCCCGGCAAATAACATTAAGCCCGACTGTATAGAATGAGACCAAGGCGCGACCGGCCGTGACTTTTGACTATTATTAAATGATATCAGTCGGCGTTGTCCGCCTCAAAATCCGTGCCGCATCAGATTGCCGATCGAAGCATCGAAATGCGCGCTCATCGCTTCCGTCGCGGCGATTGGGTCACGATCACCGATTGCGTGCGCGATGGCTTGGTGGTGGTGCAGTATAGTCTCTCGCTGGTCCACCGTCGTCCGGGTCTGCCATGCCGCCGGTACGGCAATGCGCATCAACTCTTCGAAGGAACGGACGATTTGCAGAAACAGCGCGTTACCGCTCGATTGCGCGATGGCCTGATGAAAGGCGATATCATGCTGGGTCATGGCGGCGAGATCGTCGCGCTCATTGGCCATCGACATGGCCAGATGCGCGATCAGCCGGGCGTCGCCGTCGCTGCGGTGCCGGGCGGCGAGTTCTGCCGTGCGCAGCTCCAGCGTCCGCCGCACGTCCCAGACTTCGGCGACCGATATCTGCGCGGTCGCCACGGCATGATCCAACGATGTGCCCATGACCGTGCCGTCGATCGCCGCGACCTTTGCCCGGCGTCCGTTGGCGACATCGATCTGGCGCAGCGCTGCAAGCGCGCCGAACGCTTCGCGGATCACCGCGCGGCTGACCCCCAGTTCGGCCGCGAACTTGCTCTCCCCGGGCAGCCAGTCTCCGGCGCGCAGGCTGTTAGTGCGGATGTGATCGCGCACGCGGCGGACGGCCTGGTCGACCAGGCTGGTCCCGGCAATGGCCAGCCCGCTCATGCCGCCATTTCCCCTGCGCGCAGGCGCGTCGGCACCACGCCGTAGCGGCGCGAGAAGGCGCGCGTGAAGCTGGCGTTGTTCTGATAGCCACAGGCATAGCCGACCGACGAGACCGGCAGATCGGTGGCGAGCAGCATCTGCCGAGCGCCGCCCAGCCGCCGCTCGGCGATCGCATCGGCGACGGTGACCCCGAACAGCGCGCGAAAGCCCCGCGTCAGCTTGGCACGATTGACGCCGCATGTGCGCGCGATCGTATCCAGCGTCAGTTTCTCACGCCATTGTTCGTCGATGACCAGGCGGGCATGGACGATCCGCCGAGTATCCCGCTCGGTCAGTGCGGCATCGCCGGGCGTCGGCACCAAGGCATCGTCGACCAGGGCGGCGAAGCTTTCGCAGAATAATTCGACGCATTTGGCCCCCCGCAACGTCGTGCCCGCTTCTCCGCGCAGCGGGCAATCGAGCACCGCCAATGCGATCGCGCGGAGACTGGCGGGCAGGTGGTATACCGTCGGCGCACGCGGCACGTGCCCGAACAGTCGTTCGCAGGCGGCATCCGACACGCACAGCCGCAGCGCCGCGGTTGCGTTGACGGACGGGCACCGCGACAGCGACAGAATCGGCGCATCGCCAAAGTCGAAGGCCAGGATGACGGGCTGGCGCACGTCGAGATCATCCACTGCGCCCGGACCGACGAGCACGACCATTTCCGGCGATATAACGGTCCGTTCCATCGCGTCTCTCCTTTCCCATCGTCTATACCTGTCTGATAGGTATACCAAGTATTATCGACCGGATGACGTCGCCTGCAGCGGTGCGTTACGCATGGCGAGCGCGAACGCGATCAGCGCGCCGATGCTGGTCGCGATGCCCACCGCGGCCAGGCTGACGGCCAGATGCCGCTCGCCGCCGAGCGCCTGGCTGATCCAACCGACCAACGGCGGGGCCATTCCGTAACCCACCAGCCCGGCGAGCGCGATGAACGCGCCGAGGCACAAGCCGCGCACCTCGTTCGGCAGCAGGACGGTAATCGCCACCGACGTGATCAGCCCGGTTACTGTTCCCGCCAGCATCAGCGTGCCGAGCGCGAGCGCGAACAACGGGATCGACCCGGTCAGCGGAAACAGGGCGGCGGGGATACCGAGCGCGGCCGCCGCGACGGCACCGATCAGCAAACCGCCGCGTCGCCCGCTTTTCTGGCCGATATCCGCCAGCGTGCCCCCGACCAGCGCACCCGCGATACCGGTTCCCAGCAGCAATGCCCCCATCCAGCCGCCGAATTGCTGCGGGCTCAATCCGAAATTGCGGCTCAGCACAGGTGCCGCCCAAATGCCCGCGGCGGCATCGGCCATCACCACCGATACCTGCCCCATGAACAACGGCAGCAGGAAGGCGCGTCGTGCCCAGAGCTCCGCCGCCACGACGCGGAACGGTGCATGATTGCTCGCTGCCACCTCCTGCCGCGCCGGTTCGGCGAGCAGCAACAGTGGCAGGCTGGCGACCACTGCCAGCCCGGCCAAGGCGAGATGAACGGCGCGCCATGAAACGGCGCCGAACAGCGCGCTTCCCGATGCGAACCATCCGAACAGCCAGCCGGTCAGCGCAAACGCACCGGCGATGCCCAGCGATTTGCCTAGCGTAACCATCAGCATAGCGCGCCCGCGCTGCGTCGGCGCGCACAGATCGGCGGTGAGCGACAACGCAGCGGTGACTCCCCCGGTCGCCGCCAGCCCCGTCATCATGCGCGCCACGAACAGCGTGGGGACGTTCGCCGCCACCGCGGTGAGCAGCGACCCGCCGATGGCAAGCCCGGCGAACAGCAGCATCAGCCGCATCCGGTTCCAGCGATCGACCAGAATGCCGATCGGAATCGAGAACAGCACCAGCGGCACCGCCGCACCAACGCCCTGGATCAGCCCGAGCGTGACGTCGCTCAGCCCCAGTTCGGCCTTGGCCGCTTCCTGCACGGTCCCGAACGATCCCATCAGCACGAAGCCGACGGCAAGCGCGAGCGCGAGGATAAGAAGACCGGGAACCGCGGTCGCGAACCGACGATCCGGGGTCACAGGCTGAAGATCTTGCCGGGATTGAAGAGGTTCTGCGGATCGAGCGCCCGCTTCAACACGCGCATCACATCCACCGCGTCGCCGAGTTCGGCCACGAGCCAATCCTGCTTGCCGAGCCCGATGCCGTGTTCGCCGGTACAGGTCCCCTCCATGGCCAGCGCACGCCGCACCAGCCGGGCATTGACCGCCTCGACTTCGCGGTGCTCCTCGACCGAGCCGGGGTCCATCGCGAAGATGACGTGAAAATTGCCGTCGCCGACATGGCCCAGGATCGACGCCGGGACGCTGCACGTCGCCAGATCGCGTTTGGTTTCGAGAATGCACTCGGGCAACCGGCTGATCGGCACGCAGACATCGGTCGTCCAGCCGACCGCGCCCGGACGGACATTGACGGCGGCGTAATAGGCGTCGTGCCGCGCCTTCCACAGTTTCGCGCGCTCCTCCGGCAGGTTCGACCATTGGAAATCGCCGCCGCCGTTTGCCGCCGCAAGGTCGCGCACCAGCGACACCTGTTCCTCGACGCCCGTGGGCGAGCCGTGAAATTCGAAGAACAAGGTCGTGACCTCGGGATAGCCGAGCTTCGACCAAGCGTTGACGGCGGCCATCTGCTTGTCGTCGAGGATCTCGACTCGGGCGAGCGGCACGCCGCATTGGATCGACTGAACGACGGTATCGACCGCCCCTTGCAGACTGTCGAATCCGCACACCGCCGAACTGATGGTTTCGGGGATGGGGTGCAGCCGCAACGTCACCTCGGTGATGATGCCCAGCGTGCCTTCCGATCCGATGAACAATCGCGTCAGGTCGTAACCCGCGGCGGATTTGCGCGCGCGTGTCGCGGTTTTGATGATCGTGCCGTCGGGCGTGACCACGGTCAGCGCCAGGACCGCTTCGCGCATCGTGCCGTACCGCACCGCGTTAGTGCCGCTGGCCCGTGTCGACGCCATCCCGCCGATCGTCGCGTTCGCGCCGGGATCGATCGGGAAGAACAGCCCGCGGTCACGCAGGTGCAGATTGAGTTCCTCGCGCCGCACGCCTGCCTGGACGACGCAGTCGAAGTCATCGGCGTTGACCGCGACGATGTCGGTCATCTGCGACAGATTGACGCTGACGCCACCGCGCGCCGCGAGTGCATTACCCTCGATCGAGGTGCCTGCCCCGAACGGCACGATCGGTACGCCCGCCGCGACGCACAGCCGCACCAGATCGGCCACGTCGTCCGTCGAGCGCGCGAAGATGACGGCGTCAGGCGGCATCGGCGCGAAATGCGCTTCACTGGCGCCATGCTGGGCGAGGACGGCCTCTCCCGTTCCCAGCGCGTCGCCGAACCGCTCGCGCAACGCTGCGACGAACGCGGGGTCGAGTGGTGGGCGGCGCTGGTTATCAGCCATCTGCATCATGTCGTCTCCGCTCCGCTCGGCACTTAGAAGCGCAGCGCCAATTCGGCACCGATCGTGCGCGGCTGGATATAGGATGCGCCGTACACTTGCCCTGCGGTGTTGCTGGGTGCGAGACCGGCGGGCGCCACGACGTTGATCGCGCGTTTGTCGGTCAGGTTGCGCGCGAAGGCGGACAGGCTCCACGCTCCGTCGCTGATCCCCGCGCGCAGATCAACGGTCGTATAGTCGCCCAGCCGCTTGGCGAAGCGCTGGCTGTAGTCCGATTGCCGACTGCCGACATAGTTGACGCTGCCGCCGATGTTGGCCTGCATCGTACCGGTCATCGGGATCGCATAGTCGGCCGTCAGCGCGCCGGAGAATTTGGGCACATAGGGCAGGCGATCGCCATCGATCCCGCCAGCCGCCGGGGCGGCGGTCGTCAGCTTGGCATCGGTATAGGCACTGTTCAGCCCGAGGTTGAGCCCGCGGACGGGCGCAACGCGCAGCGTTACCTCGGCGCCCTGGCTGCGTGCCTTGCCGCCATTGACGAAGAAGTTGAACCCCGCCGCACTGGTCTGGATCTGAATGTCCTTCCAGTCGGTGTAGAACAACGCGGCATCGATGCTGACCATGCGATCCGCCGTCTGGCCCTTGAAGCCGACCTCATATTGGGTGAGCCGGTCTGGCGCGAACGTGTCGGGCGCGACGAAGACGCTGGGTGGCGGTACGGCATTCGGACCACCGGGGCGGTATCCTGACGCGACGCGACCATAAAGCATCGCATTGTCCGATATCTTGTAGCGCGGGGATACCAGGAACGTTGCGATGTCGGCCTTTTCCTTGCCGGTATTAACCCGCCGCGCGCCGACGATCAGCCCGGCATAGTCCTGGAAATAATCCTGCTTGTCGTGGCTGTAGCGCACCCCGCCGATCACATCGAACTTCGGGGTGAAATGCACGGTCGCATTGCCGAACAACGAATATTCCTCGTACGTCGACAGGATCGATGCCGTTACGAGATTGGGCAGCGACACCGCGGCACCCGTGTTCGTCAGGAACGGATCGAACGTCGGGATGCGATTGGAATCATTTTCACGCGTCCAGTAGAACCCGGCCTGCAGATCGACCAACCCGCTGGCGACGCCGGTAGCGTTCGCGCGCAGCTCCTCCGACCAGCGTTCGGTACGCGTATTCTGGTTCTGCCGCACCCCTAGCGTCGGAATGCCGAACAGCCCGCCGAGCAGTGCGCCGAAGCTGCGGGTCGCATCCGTGACCTGGCTGAGCGAGGTGTGCTGATAAGTGGTCGACGACACCAGATCGATCGCGCCAAGATCGGCGCGCACCGTGGCATTGTAGAGCCGGAACTTGATGAACGCATCTTCGCGAACGTTCCGGTTCTGGGTAAGATCGCCGAACAACGGGCGCAGCGTGACGGCATCGACGTCGACGGTGTTGAGACCGAAGGTCCGCGTATCCTGACCGATCGCGGACAGGTCGATCCGCACGTCCGGTCCCAGCTTCATCGCCAGCACGGCGCGACCGCCGCGAACCGTGGCATGGTTGATGTCCTCGCGCCCGATCCGGCCGTTCACGTTATCGATATAACCGCCGTCGCGGCGGTAAAAGCCGCTGACGTGGACGGCGAGCTGATCGGACACGAGGGGCACGTTGACGACACCGCGGCCCGAATAACCCATGCCGCCCTTGGCGACGTCGGTCACGCCGCCCGAGATGCGCGCCTCCAGATCGGTAAAGCTGGGCGACGTCGTGACGAATTTCAGCAAGCCGCCAACCGCGCCCGCACCATACAAAGTGCCCTGCGGACCTTTCAGCACTTCGATCTGCGACAAGTCGGACGGATCGAGATCGGGGGTGGTCGTGCTGCCACCCGTATAGGCGTTGACCGATCCGATCGGCGCCTCGTCGATATAATAGCCGGTCGACGAGGCCGATTGCGCCGCGCCGGTGGTGATGCCGCGTAACGTGACTTGCGATTGTCCGGTGCGCACCGAGGTGAGCGACAGGCCGGGAACACGCGTGGCATAATCCGAAAATCGCACGGCGCCCTGCTTGGTCAGGTCACCCGCCGAGACGACCGAAACCGACGCCGGGACATCCTGCAACCGCTCACTACGCTTTTGCGCGGTCACGACGATATCGGGTGCGTCGGTCGTGTCCGATGTCGGTATCTGATCCGCCCGTGCGGGCGACGGGGTATCCTGCGCCGATGCAATGCCGGGGCAGAATGTTGCGATTGCGACGCCAGCCAGCAGCGCGCGCTTGGTAAAACCGATAAAGCTCGACATCGTTTCTCCCTTCGACCGGCACTCTTCACGGCGCCACATCGACCGACCTATATGGTAGGTTGCTGCTTCCCTATCAGATAGGACGGCGCTCGCACGGTGAAAGAATGTGCCGAATCGCTATCGGATTATGCCGACCGGGCAGGGCGGATCACCAGCAGCTATAGCCGCCGTCCGCCAGTACGATGCTGCCGGTCATCAGGCTCGCGGCGTCCGATGCCAGGAATAGCACGACCGCCGCGACCTCCTCGGGCTCACCCAATCGACCCTGCGGCGTGCCATCGATCCAGCGCCGGTACATCTCGCTGTTCGGATCGGCAAAAGCATTGAGGGGGGTCGCGATATAGGTTGGCGCGACCGCGTTGACCCGGACGCCGCGATCCGCCCACTCCGCCGCCAGGCTTCGGGTCAGCTGATGCACCGCCGCCTTCGACGCGTTATAATGCGCTTGCCCCTGCGGGCGATTGACGATCACGCCCGACATCGATCCGATATTGACGATGCTGCCCCGCCCCGCCGCCAGCATGTGCCGCCCGAACGCGCGCGCGCACCAGAAGCTGCCGTTCAGGTTGACGTCCAGCACCGCGCGCCATCGCGCATCTTCCATGTCCTCAGCCGCGATCTCGCTCAGCGCGATGCCGGCATTGTTGACCAGGATATCGATCCGCCCGTCCCGCGCGATACAGGCCGCCGCCGCTGCGGTCACGGCATCGGCATCAGTCACGTCCAGATCGACGCCGTGGACGTCATGCCCCTTCATCGCGAGCGTCTCGCACGCCGCCGCCAGCGCGGCGGCATCGCGATCGGCGATCGTCACGGCAGCGCCAGCTTCGGCCAGGGCATCGGCGACGCACCAGCCGATGCCCTGTGCCCCGCCTGTGACGAACGCGCTGCGCCCGTCGAGCCGAAATCGGTCGAGATACATCAGACGACTCCCGATCACCGAAGGAAGGCCGCGGCCGGCATCACCGGTTCGCTGACCGTCTCGCCCCGCGCCAGCTGGTAGACGAGGCGACCCTCGGGCTCGAACGGCGGCCAAGGCAAGGTCCCGTCGGTGGCGAAACGAACCCACAGGGCATGAATGCGATCCGCCAATTCCTGCGGCGGAACCGATCCCACCAGTCCTTCCGACCCGGTAGCGGTCGCGAGGCAATCGAAGACGAACGGTAGCTCCATCCCGTGCGCAGCGCCCAGTTTTCCGTCGAACATCGGCGATCGCCAATCGAATTCGTACATATGCGTCCGCCCGCGATGCGCTGCGGCAAAAACGCGCGCGGGCCATCGGAACACGAGATCGGTGGTCGAATCGGCAAATACGTCGCCGGGCGGGCGCTTGCCCATGCCGTACGCATTCAGCACGCGCCACGCCCGGGGCAGCGACTTTCGCAGGATGAACCAGGACAACAGCCGCCCGACCTTGGCCTTCACCCCGGTCGGCACCCAGTACAGGTTCATCTCCTCGGCATTGGTGCCGATCAGCAGGTCGATCTCCGCGCCCGCGCCCGCCTCGAGCGCATCGACCGGGTGCAACGGCAGCACATCGTCGCCGATCACCGGAATGAAGCGGCTGATACCGAACACCGGTTCGTACCCTTGTGCATCGCGCAGATCGATCCGGGCGGTGGGTAGCGACACCTGTTGGGCGGCATCCAGCACCGTTTCGACATCCACACTGCGAAAGCCCGCCGCATCGGGCGTGATCTTCATCATGGCGGCGAGCTTTCGCACCAGCCGGTTCGCCACTGTCGGCGCACGCACCATCGCGCCATGCCCGCTTTGCACGATCGCCCGGGCGAACAGCCCCTTGGCCAGCGGCGAGGCGATCAGGTCCGCGATCGCCATCGCACCTGCCGATTCGCCGAACACCGTGACGTTGCGGGGATTCCCGCCGAATGCCGCGATGTTGTCGCGCACCCACGCGAGTGCGGCGATCATGTCGCGCAGACCGAGATTGGTCGGTACACCGGGAATCGGCAGGAACCCCTCGACGCCGAGCCGGTAATTGATCGCCACGCACACCACACCGTCCCGGGCAAAGGTCGCGCCGTCCTGCACCGCGGCATCCTTGCTGCCCGCAACGAAGCCGCCACCGTGGATGAACACCATCACCGGGCGATCGACCGCGCCGTCGGGGGCCCAGACATTGAGCGATAGATGATCGTCGCCGCGCGGCGTGCCGTCGCCGACGAGGATCGCGACGTCGAGCCCCGGAAACGGCTTGATCCGCTGCGGCGCGCACGGACCCCGATGCCGCGCATCATAGTCGCCCGTCCACGGCAGGACCGGCTCCGGCGCGGCAAAGCGGCGCGCGTCGACCGGGGGACGCGCGTATTGCAGCCCGAAAAAACATCTCACCATATCGTGCCGGAAACCCCGGACGACGCCGTCGGCAAGAACGACCCTCAATGTGTGTTCCTGATCATCTGTCATTGCGTGACGGTACACGCTCGTCGGCCCTCGGGGCATCGGCGGCGTTGTGCCGAGCAGCATTTTCGCCGTGCCGTCGCGCTGCCGTGACGGTGGCCTGACTATAAGCCTGCGAGAAAGTCCGGGCGAGGCCTTGGTCCTGTATGCGCCCGTCGGACTGCCCAGCGGGAAGCGCTCACGCCGCGGAAACCTGCCTATCCGCGCGATGTCGAACGTGGCGGCGGGATATGGACGTGACATCGTTGATCCCGGCGAGCGTCATCGTCCGTTCGAATTCCTCGCTCAACAGCGTTAGCAGGCGGTCAACGCCCTGCTCACCGCCTGCTGCCAGGCCATAAAGATACGGACGCCCGATCGAACAGGCGGTTGCCCCCAGGGCGAGCGCCTTCACGACGTCCGAGCCGCGCCGTATGCCGCCATCGCAGATCACATCGGGTGCATCGCCGACCGCGTTGCGCACCGCCTCGATCTGGTCGATCGGCGCCGGGGCGCCATCCAGCTGACGCCCGCCGTGGTTGGAGATCATGACCCCGGTTGCACCCGACGCGATCGAGCGATGGGCGTCCTCCGGGGTCATCACGCCCTTGATCGCGAGCGGCCCGTTCCATTCGCGGGCGAGCCATTCGACATCGCGCCAGCCGACCGACCGATCGAACTGACCGCCGATATAATCGAAGAGGCTCATCGGCCCGGACGCCAGCGCATCGACCTTGTGGCTGACGTTCGCCAGGTCGAACCGCGACCCGGTCAGTGCCGGAAGCGACCAGGACGGATGGAGGGCGAAGCTGAGCAACGACCCGAGCGTCAGCTTCGGGGGCAGCGACAGGCCGCTGACCCGATCGCGCTCCCGATTGCCGGCGACGGGCGTATCGACCGTTAGCGCCAGTCCGTGAAAGCCCGCCGCCCGACACCGCGCCACGAACTCGGCGGTAAGGCCACGATCCTTGAAGATGTAGATCTGGAAAACCTTCGGTCCGGCAAACGCCTGCGCCAGATCCTCCAGCCGCGTCGTCCCCATGGTCGAGAGGCTGTACAACAGCCCGTGTCGCGCCGCCGCGCGGGCGACGGCAAGTTCTGCTTGCCCGTGGAACATGCGGGTGAGGCCTGTCGGCGCCAGCATCAATGGCCAGCGCGAGGCTTGGCCGAAGATGCGGGATTCCGTCCGGATCGTCGACACGTCGTTGAGGACATCCGGCACGAGCTCGTAATCGGCAAACGCGGACGCGTTCCGACGCAGCGACACCTCATCATCGGCACCGCCATCGATATAGTCGAAGATTGGCTTCGGCAGTCGGCGACGCGCCATCAGGCGCAGGTCAGCCACGTTGTGCGCACGGTCAATTCGCGTCATGTGCAACCCTAGATAATGCTCGCCCCGACTTGGCTCGCCGTCAGGGCGATATGCCCGATCCACCGGTGTTCGCCGCCCGGACCCTCGATGAGATCGACGCCAGTTCCGCCAGCCGGACCAAGCGACGCAGGCGGCAGCGCTTACCGACTGAACACTTCGCCCACATCTGATGAGGCGATAAAGGCAGGGTGCGCCGCAACGCATCGAAACAACAAATGTTTGCGCTGTGCCGAGGGGCTTATAGACTATGCACGCCAGCGCCCGAACCGCAGGCGCGCTCTGCGCAGCGACGGTAATTCCCGCCAGCGGCGACCGGCGCGCGTTGCAACCCAGGAGAAACAGATGTCAGACGCTCCCGACCTCGTCGATCCCGAACTTCGCCCGCTATTGGACATGTGGCCGACGCTGACGCTCGATTCTGCGATGCTCGCCGAAATCCGCACGGGTGGACGCCCCCTGGCAACCCCGCCGGTCGTCGCCAACCGGGTCGTCAAGACCGAGCATCGCGTGCCCGGGCCTGCTGGTGCGCCGAAGGTAGCGCTGACCGTCTACACGCCGCCGGGATCGGGGCCGTTCCCTTGCATCTATCATATTCATGGCGGCGGCTATGTGATGGGTGCCGCCGCGCCGCTTGAGTTTCGCCATCGTCCGCTCGCCGAAGAGCTGGGCGCAGTGATCGTATCAGTCGATTATCGCCTCGCGCCCGAAACCGCGCATCCGGGCCCGGTGGAGGATTGCTACGCCGGACTCGACTGGGTCATTGCCAACGCGGCGACGCTCGACATCGATGTCGCGCGGCTGGGCGTTACCGGCGAAAGCGCGGGCGGCGGTCTTGCGGCGGCTCTGGCGCTGCTGGTGCGAGACCGCGGCGACCTTGTTCTGACGTTCCAGCTACTGGTCTACCCGATGATCGACGACCGGACCGTCGACGCAGAACCCCATCCGCATGTCGGCCAGTATATTTGGACCCCGGCGAGCAACCATTTCGGCTGGTCGGCGCTATTGGGCCATGAACCCGGTATCGAGGGCGTGTCGCCCTATGCCGCGGCAGCACGTGCGGACAATCTGGCCAATTTGCCCCCGACTTTCATCATGACCGGCGCCCTCGACCTCTTCCTGGAAGAGGATATCGATTACGCGCGGCGGCTGACCCGTGCGGGAGTGCCGACCGAACTTCACGTCTATCCCGGTGCATTCCATGGCTTCGATATCCATCCGACCGCTGCTGTCGCGGTTCGTGCTCGCGCCGACCAGACCGCCGCTTTCAAACGCTTTCTGACATAACCACCGTCGAGCAGCCGAGCTTCCGCCCGCTGTCACCTATATTTTGAAAACGGTAAGATTTTTTCTTATGTTTAGTTCAGTCGTTCATCTGAGCAATTGACCGGGGGCGGTGCGAAGCGACGGGTTGAACTGGGGTGCCAATGAGCGACATCATCTAGGGCACGCCGGAGATGGTCCGCGAGCATTACGGGGGCTTCCTTCCGCAGGACAAGGCGGCGCTCGCGGCTAAAATCCTCGACCGGGGCTGGGCAGCCTGATTTGACGGTGTCGGCCGAGCGGAACGGCACTATGCTCCGATCATGCTGCCTCCGCGCGACATGAACCTAGAGGAGCGCGATGCGTATCGCAGAGCCTTTTCGCAGACGCTGTCGCTAGCCGACGACCGCGCCTTCCTCACGATGCTCTGGGCAGTTGACGCCTTGCAGAATGGCCGGAGCGAGGAGGCGCTGCGTCATCTCTACGCGGTTCCCGCGGAGGCCATCACCGACGACTTCACCGACCGCAACGCCGTTCGTGGGTGGGAACTGGAGACGCTTGCCAACGAGGTCCTTTCGAACCCAAAGAACCCGCACTACCGGCTCTTCGACACGCAGCGCTGGGAATCCATCGCGAACCTGATTAATGTGCTGCGGCGTCTCGAGAATGCCGAGTACGGCGCGCGGCGCGGCAATGTCCCGATCCTTCGCGAGATGTACCGCATCGGCAACCGGCAGTTCGAATGGCAGCGCGGCTTCTTCGACATCCCGCAATTCTACCGCTACACCTTCATCTACGGTCAGGGCGACAGCGCTGAATACTTCCGCGCGACCTACGGCATAGACATTGCGGACATGGGCCTGATGAGCTTCGCGCTCCTTGCGGCGTTCTCCGATCAGCCGATCTACGACCGTCGGGGGGATCTGGGCCTGATCGGGATTGCGCCCGACGTGCGCGAGCGTGTCCTCGCCCGGCTCACGGCGCCCGTTGCGGACATGCGGGCGCTCGCCACGCAAGTGCGCGCGAACGGCGCGGACACGGCATACCGCCCAAGCGTGCTCAGGCGATACCCGCTGATCTCCGCCGGGCATGGACGGAGGATGCTTCATGCCCCTCTGCCCCAGCTAATCGCGGCGCGGGTCACCTCGGGTCTCTTCTACGACGTCGTGGACGGAGGCGGCCCGCTTCGCGCCGACTATGGCCACCGCTTCGAGCGATATGCCGAGCTCTACCTCAACTCGGCCCTGCCTGAACTGAGAATCTTGCCGGAGTGGCGCTATGGTCCTCGCGGGCGTTCCCGGGACACGCCCGACCTTCTGAGTCCAGCAGATGGCGGCGAGGCGATCCAACTGGCGATCGAATGCAAGGCCACCCGCATGACGATCGCCGCCCGGTTCGGCGATGCCGCCGCCGAGGAGCCGGGATACGAGGACATGGCGCGCGCCGTGGTCCAGCTGTGGCGGTTCTTCGCGCACTGCCGTCTCGGCATCACCGGACGCGCGGTCACGGATGACGCCGTCGGCATGGTGCTGACGCTTGACGACTGGTTGGTGATGGGTTTGCCGCTGCGCGAGGACGTGATGGCGCGTGCGGAGACGCTTAGCCGGGAAGGCGCTCCCGACATCGAGGACCAGGATCGCAGGCCCATCGCCTTCGTGTCGATGGACGACCTTGAGCGGACATTGGCCGCGGCGACGCCGACGTCGTTCCGTGAAGCGGTTCGTGCGGCTGGTGCCGAACAGTCGGGATGGCTGCTCTCGGAGGTCCACCGGACCCGGATCGAACCCGGGGCGCCGCAGCGCGGGTTCCCTTTCGACGACGAAGCCGTCGCAAAGCTTATGCCGTGGTGGGACCTCATCGGCAAGATGGTTGACGATCCGCGCGAATGAGTCGGCTATGCCTGGTGGGCTGCGACGGCACGCGCCATCACCGCGCGCGCGCAGTGAGGCCACTCCTGAGCGGCAAACTAGATGCTCGGCTCTGTTGCCAGCGCGAAGAACGCCTAAGCGTGCCTACCGTCGATTTTGGTACGTGCTCGTCACCGGTTTCAGACGCGTCCCGCTACCTTGCCGCAGCACGAGTTTGAAGATGCTGACTGACAGGCTGAGAATATCAACTAGCAGGGTTGTCGCTGCCAGGGTGATGACCGCAGGCGGATAGCGGCCCGGGTTCAAGATGACGAAGCCGCTCACGATTGCCACCCCCAGAAGGGCAGCGATACCGACGTAACCCATCCGAACGCGCAATCTCGACCATTGCGCCACTTCGATCTTAGTGTGATCGAACGTCTCGCGCTCCTGGCGAAGCTGTTCCAGGACGCGCGGGTCCTTCACTCGTCCTCGTCCATTGCCCGGCCGTCGCGCACCGATCGCTCGATGTTTCGCTTGGCGTCGTCAAGGATCGATTTGTAGAGCGGGAAGGCCGGTGACAGCCGCGACAGCGTCGCGAGTATCTCTTCCGCGCTATCCCGCGCCGCGACGTCGCGCGGCATTGGCTCACCCGCGGTTCCCGACCAGCTGCCGGTCGTCGCCGCGACACGCAACTCATCGACCACTTCGGTCAGAAGCTCGCGGTTGACCGCCTTGCACCGGTCCAACAGCCGCACGACGAATCGACGGCGCTTGATCGTGAAGCTGTGGTGCGCATGGCGCAGGATATCACCCATCCAGCGCAGGTCGGCGTCGGTCGCCCAGTCGAGCATCGCATCGAGAAATTCGACGACCGGGTCACTTTCGACCTTGAACATCGCGGCGAACATTTCGGCCGCCTCGTAGCGCGTCCAGCCGGGTGCCTGATCATGCGTATGCAGCCACGACCACGCCCGCGGCAGCATCTCGCCAACGCTTGGCGCGTCCTGAAAGTTGAGCTGGCCGCGACGATGTGAAAATCCGATCGCCCGGAAATCCTCCTCGCGATCGTCGTCGAGCGCGCGGTCGGCGCGCGCGAACAGGAGGTCGGCGAGCAAGCTGGTGTGACGCTTCGCGAGATGTTCGAGTATCTCGCCGGTCCAATGGCCTTCGAGCCGTGGCAGCGACGCCATCCTGCCGAGCAGTTGCGTCACATCGGCGGGCCGCAAGCGATCGAGCATCCCCGCCTGCCGGCTGCACAAAAGCATGCCAAGCGGCTCGAGCAGTTCCGGCATGAGATCGAACCGAACCTGAAGGGCCAGCCCCACTATGTCGCGTTCGGGCAGATCGCGCCAGGTGCGGACCGCCGTGATTCCGATGCTCGCCAACACCGCTTCCTCGCTGCCGACCACCCGGGCCAGCAGCCTAATGTCGTCCCGCGTCTGCGCCCGATGTAGCCCGATCAGTCCGCGCGCGGCGCCATTGCGGATACGCGGTTCGTCTGAATCGAGCATTGTCGCCACCAGCGCCCGGCCCTCGTCGGGATTCTGATCCAGAAGCGCGCCTGCGGCATAGCCAAGATAATTGGCTAACCGGCACTGCGGATCGGCGAGCGACCGCGCGATGATGGCGGGGCCGAATTCGCGATTCTTGCCGATGATCCGGTCGATCATACTGCCGCTCATGCCGCTGGGTTCGCCCGCCACTTCGAGCACGTTGAGATGATCGGTCAGCGTCTCGCACAGCCCGTCTGTATCGAAGGCCGCGATCAGCTCCTCGACGAATGCGTCCGCCCATCCCCCGTCGCTGTTCCAGTCGTCGAACGGCACCTGACCGACAAATTGCCAGTCGGCGCGGTCGGTCAGCGCTGCATAGAGCCGAAAATCTAGATCGGTAGGGAGACTTCGCATGGCCTCGCGTGCAACGTCTCCTACGTCGCCGCCGCCATGTTCTGCCCACCAGTCGAGTGAGCTGATCACCGCCAGCAACGTCGTCGGCGCCAGTTTGCCCGCTGTCACAAGCGCGCCGACCCGCTCGATCGTCACCTTGAACTCGGCATCATACAGAGCGGTGAGCGCGTCCGACGGCGATGTGTTGAACGCGCCATAGGGCGCTCGGACGGCGTTGTTCAGGAACTGGCCCGCCTTATGCGATATCCGCGCATCCGGGCTTTCCAGCAGTTCGAGCGTGCGGTCGATCAGCCGCGCCCGCAGATGGGCGACGACTGTATATTCGATGAAGAAGGGCGAAAAGGCGATCGCGCGGCCGGTCGAATGGGTCGACATGCCCTGTCCGCTGAGCAGCGGCTCGAGAACGTTGAACGGGGTATAGGCCCGCCTCCAGGCCTCCGGCTCATCGATCAGGCCAAAAGCGAACTCCGCCACTTCCTCGATGAATCCGAGCGGCTTTTGCCGCTCATAGCTCAGCAGCTCGGCCAGGGTCCGGATCGGATGATTGGGATGCGGGTTGAGCTCGCGCTGGTCCTCCTGGCCGAGATCCCAGAGCAACCGCAGCGCGTCGAGCCGATGCTCGGGGCTATAGGCCACCCTTCGCAGGATCGTGCCGAACTCCTGAAGGATGCGGCCCGCATCGATCTGCGCCTGGACGAACGCCATGGCCTGCGCCGGCTGATAATAGGCGGCCGACTGGACCGCCTCGATCCGGGCATCATATTTCTCGTCGATGGCATTCAACGTCGACCAGATTGGATTGAGCAAATGGCTGTTCGACGGATCGCCCCCGGTCAACCGCCAGTCCATCCGGCCGAGATTGACCAGTACCTGCGTGAGCTGCGCCGGCTCGACATTTTCCGCCAGTGTGGTCGCGAACGTCGTCAGCTTCCCATCTGCGCCGACGCAACTCTGCTCGATGAGAAAATCGCCGAGAAGATCGGGCATCAGGCGATAGAGGTGACCGCGCTTATAGATGACGCCGCCTTCGACGAGCAGCTTGAGCGCGCGGCTTACCTCGCTCTCGTCGATGCCGGGCCTGGCGGTCGAGACCAGCGCCGCCACCCGGCGGTCATCGACATGGAATGGCTGGATCGCCGCCAGAACTTCCAGAACCGATCGCAGCAGTGGCGCGTCGGCGGGTAATCCGAGCTGACCGGTGATTACCTTGGTGAACTTGCCCAGGATGACATCGCGCAAGGCGCGCTCGCCACGGGCAAGCTCCGAATGCAGACCCTCGGTCGCGACGACGCGCGCGGCCATAGCGGCGACGAGCGGATTGTCGGACGCGATGGCGAGGATCGAGTCGGCCCAGTTCGCATCGCCGTCAAACTGCTCTAGCACTTCAACGACGAGCGCCCGCAGATCCTTCTTCTCAAGACGCTCCAGCCGTACCGTCGGGGGATCGACGATGCTGACCACCGCCAGTTCGTTGCGGATCCGTTGCTCGGCATAGGGCCGGCTAGCGATCAGCAGGCGCGCCTTGTTGTCCGGGTTGGCAGCATATTCGATGACGAGCCCCAACCCTTCCCGGTCGTGCCCGTCGTCGACGACGAGAAGCTTGTGCCCGCTGCCAAGGGCATCGAGACTGGCGGGGTCGGGTTCGCGCGATGCCGACAGGAACCGCACGGCGACGCCCGGTGCTTCGGCCGCGTAGTGGTTGATCGCTTCCTTGAGCACGCGCGTCTTGCCGATACCGCCCGGGCCCAGCAGCAAGGCGGCCCGCGTCTCGCTGGTGGAAGCCAGCGCCTCGACCAGGGCATCGATCTCCGCGCCGCGGCCAACCAGATCCCAGTCATGGCTGAACACGGCCGCGCGCCCTTTAAACGGCGCAAAATACTGGTCCGCCGGCACCCATGGCCCGGCTTCGTTCCGGCCCAGCAGCGTCATGCGCTGTCCCCGGAAGTAGATGTCGACCAGCCGGTCCTGGGCGTCGCCGGGAAGGCGCCGGACTAGCTGCGTCAGGTCTTGCTTGTCCCACAAGGTCCAACCGTCGTGTGCGGCGAGCGCATCGGCCGCGCTGGGGCTCGCGATGCGGCTGAGCACGAGGAACTTCCGGTCCGCCGTGACGGTGTGATCGGCAACCGCCTTTTCGATGTCAGCCCTGCCGAAGCGCTCAACCCGCTTGCATTGCAAGCTCCACTGAGATTTGTCTGGAAACCGAGCAACGATGTCCGTGCCGGCCTGATCGTGGCCGCGCGATCCCTGCACGCGTACATGGGCCGCGGGGTGCAACTCTTGCACCAGCGTGGCGACAAATTGCTCGAACGTCGCCGGATCAAGCGCGTCGACGGGGAACAAGGTCGGCACACTTAGCGCAACTGGCGCCGCATAGCCTGCTTCAGTCATCAGATCCAATGCCGGCTCGTCGAGGACAGCTGCCAGCCGGGGGATTTGATCCACACTTGGCCGGTGGGTACCTGCCTCCCAGCGGCTTACAGCCTGTTGCTTTACACCCAGATTGATAGCCAGCGCGCCTTGAGTAAAATGCGCACGAATACGGGCCTGCGCGATACGCGCGGAGAGGGCAGGAAATTTTAATCTGGACGGTGCAGCCATCCGCACTCATTAAACAAGTGCATAACCCCTTGCAACACATCTGATGTGTATTCTTACCACGCCTTTTTCATGAAAAAATGCAATCTTGACTGATATAAATGATGAGCGGTGGGCTGCCGCAGCGGCGCTCTAACTAAAAAGGCAATCGTGGGCGCGCCGCTGCACTCGGCTACGCCACCCCGGCGGCGTTAGCCGACGAAATAGATAAGCGACGACCTGAACGCGCCCAGGCTGTGCTTCGGGGGCGCTTTCGCGACAACGACCCCCGGCGGCAGCGCCGCAAGGTCCTGCTCGTCGCAGTCGCGTGCTGATGCTGGCGCTTACGCCGATTCTGAGCCCGGTATCGGCCAGTCGAGAGCCGCAAGTTCTTTGAGATCGCATCTAAGCGCCGCGCGACCCTCACTGCCAAGATGCCGGAACGCCCAGCCAATCTCGAGCATGTCGGGGAGGGTCCGCGCGATCACCTGCGCCAGATCGGGAACGCCCGACACCTCGATCGACCAGCCCATTGGCTCGAAATGGACAAATTGATTGCGCACTTCGCCATGGATGCGCTTCAGCCAGGCCAGCTCGGCGTCGGAGATCGCCACGCCGGCGGCATTGCTGCGGTCCCCGGCCGAGCGAGCCTTGCGCACCGCCTTGAGCAAATCCGGCAGGTTGAGCAGGTGTGTCTTGGACGGCGGCTGCGCCGCTGGGTCGGTCCGCTGCTTTTCCAAGAAATCCAGCCATTCGCCAGTATTCTGCTTGGTCAGCGCCCCCACCGGTGCGGCCGTGGTCGTGAGGTGGCACACACATGCACCTTGGAGGGCCGAGTGGAGCGCGAGCATCAGCCACTTCCAAGCCTGCGGGTCATCGGCAAGGAACGGGGTCACGCGCAAAGCGTGCCGGATGGAACCCGCCACGTCCTCCGCCTCGTCAGTCCGAATCCATGCGTCCACCAATGTCCCCTGTCCTTCGAAAGAATGCGTTGGCGCCGATCAAACGCGCTTCGGCTGGCGTAGGCCAGTCGCCAGGCTGCCGATCCGGCAGGTACTGAAATGCTTGCGCACGAACGCATCCTGCGTTCGGTCGCGTGCGATTACCACGGACGTGGCGCGCTCGACCATCAGGCGGTTGACCAGCCGGACGGTTCGCCGGGGCGCCGCGTTTGCGACTGCGCGGACGAGGTGACGGTGCTCGGAGGCCACGAAGAGCTGATCGGGGCCGAGCGGCAGTGCGAGGTGACCATCCGGCAGCTTCAAGGGCACAAGAATCACGGGGTTGTCCCCGACCATCAGCTGGTGGTCGGCGTCCGAGAGGTCGACGACGGCCCACTCCAGATTGACGATGTACGGCCCGGCCTTGGGGTTGCTGATCAGGTCCATGATCGAGCGCAGCGTGCTTCGCTCGATCGCGTGAGCGGCGCGTTGCGCCTCCCATTCGGCAAAGGTCGGCGGATCGCCCGGCCCTCTCAGTTCGGCGTACCTTTCCTCGGCTTCCGGCATCAGTTCGGCGTTGAGCTCCGCCATCTTCGCCAGCGTGGCACTCAGGTGCTCGGGGGTCCGATGTAGGAAGGCGAGAACGAACATCGCCCAGGCCGTGCGCTCCTCACCCTGCCTTGGCGGCGCGCCGGACTCACACATCTTGCGCATGACCGCAGCGGCTGCGGTGTCGATCTGAGCGAAAAAGTCCGTCTCGACCTTCTGCGCGGCCCAGTCGTCTTCCTCGCCGGGGATGCGATAGAGGTCCTCCGACCACCCGACGCCCGCCGGCGCCAGCCTCTTGGCGCGGATCTCACCATCATGTCCGGGGGAGAAGCGCTCGACCTTCCCGTCCTCGCCGGCCCACAGCTTCTGATAGCATTCGGGAAGGAAATGGTGTCGCCGCGGCGGCCGCGGCGGGGTGGAGTTCGTCACCGGCAATCTCGTTGGGTTTTAGGTCGCAATTCGAAGCTGAAACTACTGTTCAGCGCGATAGGTGAGCAAGCTCGACAAAGGCGCTCCTGACACGGATAATAGCAATTGCCCCGCGGGCGGCCTGATCTACATTCTGAACAGACATCAGCAGCAGGACATCGAGCAGGACGTGCCGGCTTTCGCCCAAAATTTCGCGAGCTATGCTCAGTCGTCGTTCGAGCGGCTCTGTGACGTCGCCAACGTCACCAAGAACCCGTCGATCCAGGATCGCGAGGGATGGGACTATATGGTTGAGTTTGCGAGAGCGAGGATCCCGGGGCTCCCTCACGACCGGCAGCCGGGAAACGCTACGGTTCGCGTGCAGGTTAAGTCCAAGACGGCGGGAAAGCCGACGGCCAGCGTCAAGCTGTCCAATGCGCTGCGCTTCGCCAATGAGCCGGATCCGTGTTTCATTGCTTTGTGGTGGCGCAATGCCGATCAGAGCGTCGAACGCGTTTACGCGCGCCATTTCGACAAGCCACTGCTCGAGGCCACGCTTCGCCGAGCGCGCGAGGCCCAGCGCGATGGCAAACAGGACCTCAATCGGCTTCGGCTGTCGATAACATTCGACGAAAGCAACGACCACACGGACGACCTGATCGATTGGATCCGGTCGATCGGCGACACTGACCAGCACGATTATGCGCTGAAGAAGCGCGAGCTCACGCGCAGTCTCGGGTTCGAAAATGGTAAGTTCGGCGGCACGGTCACCCTTCCCTTTGAGGACATGCAAAAGCTGATCGATGCGGCCGTCGGTCTGCCCACGGCGCAAGCTAGGGTCGAGGTGAGCTTCGGCGATCGTCGGTTCGATATAATCTCGCCCATCTTTTCGGGAACGCCCGACCATTTCAACATGAACGCGATCCCAAAGCCGGGCCAGCTCACCTTTCAGGACGTCGCAGGACGTGCGGCGACTTTCGCTGGTGACGTGCGCAGCTTCGCGATGGAGGACATGCCGGTCGATACCGCGCGCGCGACCTTCACGTCACCCGGTATGAGCGGCGTGCTGCGCGGAAACGAGTTCAAGATCGACTACCATTTCAGCGGCGAGGACACCCATCCGCTTGACCGCCTTCAGAACTTCGCGCGTTTCATGGTGATCTCGGGGCAGCGCTGCAGCGTGGCGCTGACCCTGAACGAGCAGGACGAGCCGCTCGAAACCGAATGCCCACCCGTCGAGATCGAAGATCGCGAGCTGTTCGTTTGGCTCGACAAGGCTCTTGGACACCTGCGTGATTGTTGCGGTCCAGAGGATAATCCGTCGCTGCGCGCGGCCGACGTGTTCGATGCCCACGATGAGCTCGTAAACTTCTCGATCGCCGGAGCGCCAGGCACGCCCACCTTCGATCTGGAGACGAACGAGCTCGTCGTGTTACCGCTGGTGAAGAACCTCGCTGCGTTCCGCCTGCTCCGTATCGGCGATGCGACCTTCTATGCGATCTTTCGTCGCGCGTGCCTCGACCAGACGGCGGTCCACCGAAAGATCCACCTCCGCTTCAACGACCCGGTGGAGCTCGAGGCGGGCATGCTCGTGATGGACGAGGCCACGGCCAAGTCAGTCGTCGACCAGCGGTTTGGCGCCTTTGCCACCCGCATGGGCAAGGGCACGCTGATCATGAATCGGGGCGACTATCTTTCGCTGATCGGTGGCGGAGCGCCTCGGATCGAGATGTTATGAGCTGTCGGGGCAGGTGAGCCCGCTGCAGCGCCACATTAACAAAGGGTCGTTTACGTCGGCCGCACTTTCAATAGCGGTCGGTCCGCAATCCACCAATGTCGCCCGCCGATGCAGAATTTACGAATGGTAGCTTTCCGGGTCGAGCGCCGGGCCATCTTTGGGCCCGCGATAGGCACAATGCTGAGGAAGCTTAAGAAGGCTGAAAATGATCCAAGCCTCGAGGCATATATCCGAAGGGAATATCTAACGATCTCGGATAATGACGGTATCGTGGAATCAAACCTATTCGTTTAGAGTCAGGGCGGCTGCAATTTTGGATCCAAACCTCACGCATTTAAGATGCGTTATTCTTTTGTTTTCAGAAGCTTGCCCCACAAGCGAGATTCAGAGCTTTTGCAATTCCACAATTAGGTAGCAAACGCACCAATATCGCCTCGGCCTAGATTGGCCGGTCTTTGCCAACGTGAACCGCTCGTCCGGCATCGCCGTGACGCTCACACCACTCGGTTGGCGACCAGGTCGTCGACGACCGCGGGGTCGGACAAGGTGCTGGTGTCGCCCAGGCTGCCGACGTCGCCTTCGGCGATCTTGCGCAGGATGCGGCGCATGATCTTGCCCGACCGGGTCTTGGGCAGGCCGGGCGCGAATTGCAGTTTGTCGGGGGTCGCGATCGGGCCGATTTCCCGGCGGACCCATGCCACCAGAGCGCCGCGCAGCTCGTCCGACTGATCGACGCCGTTGTTCAGCGTGACATAGGCGTAGATGCCCTGGCCCTTCACGTCGTGCGGCATCCCGACGACGGCGGCCTCGGCCACCTTGTCATGCGCGACGAGCGCGCTTTCGACTTCGGCGGTGCCCATCCGGTGGCCGCTGACGTTGATGACATCGTCGACGCGCCCCGTGATCCAATAATAGCCGTCCTCGTCGCGGCGGCATCCGTCACCGGTGAAATATTTGCCCGGATAGGTGGTGAAATAGGTCTGGAAGAACCGGTCGTGATCGCCCCAGACGGTGCGCATCTGCCCCGGCCAGCTGTCGGTGATGCACAAATTGCCCTCGGTCGCACCGTCGAGCACCATGCCCTTTTCATCGACCAGTTGCGGGAATACGCCGGGCAGCGGCTTTGTCGCCGATCCGGGCTTCAGCGCGGTCGCGCCGGGGATGGGGGCGATCAGGATGCCTCCGGTTTCGGTCTGCCACCAGGCATCGATGATCGGGCAACGCCCGCCGCCGACGACATCGTGATACCAGCGCCACGCCTCCGGATTGATCGGTTCGCCGACGCTGCCGAGCAAGGCGAGCGACGACCGGTCGGTGCGGGTGACGAAATCGTCGCCGTCCTTCATCAACGCGCGCAGCGCGGTGGGGGCGGTGAACAGGGTGTGGACGCGATGCCGGTCGACGACCTGCCAGATGCGGCTGGCATCGGGCCAGTTGGGCAGCCCTTCGTACATCAGCGTCGACGCGCCGTTCGCAAGCGGGCCGTAGAGGATATAGGTGTGGCCGGTGACCCAGCCGATATCGGCGGCGCACCAGAACACGGTGCCGGGGGTATAATCGAACGCGAGTTCGTGGGTATAGCTAGCCCACAGCAGATACCCCGCGGACGAATGGAGCACGCCCTTGGGCTTGCCGGTCGATCCGCTGGTATAGAGGATGAACAACGGATCCTCCGCCGCCATCGGTTCGGCGGGACAGTCGGCGTCGACGCTCGCCGCCGCCTCGTGATACCAGACGTCGCGATCGGTCATCGTGACATCGCCCCCGGTCGACCGGACGACGATGACCGTGGCGAGCCCTGGTGCCTTGGCGGCTGCGGCATCGACATTGGCCTTCAGCGGGATCCGCTTGCCGCCGCGTCGCCCCTCGTCCGCGGTGATGCAGATCGTGCTGCCGCAATCCTCGATCCGTCCGGCGATGGCCTCGGGCGAAAAGCCGCCGAAGACGACCGAATGGATCGCGCCCAGCCGCGCGCAGGCGAGCACCGCGAACGCCGCCTCGGGGATCATCGGCAGATAGATGGTGACGCGATCGCCCTTCTCGACGCCCTGACGCTTGAGCACGTTGGCGAACCGGCACACCTCGGCGTGGAGTTCGCGATAGGTGATGTGGCGCGCGTCGTCGGCGGGGTCGTCGGGTTCCCAGATGATCGCGACGGTATCGCCGCGCGCGTCGAGGTGCCGGTCTAGGCAGTTGGCGGCGACGTTCAGCGTCCCGTCGGCGAACCAGTTGATCCGGAAATCATCGGCATCGAACGACCAGTCCCCCGCGACGGTCGGTGCGCTCGCCCAGTCCAGCCGCTTCGCCTGATCGAGCCAGAAGGCTTGCGGATCGGCGGCGGCCGCGTCGGTCATCGTCGCCAGGGCGTCGGCATCGACACCCGCCGACGACCAGCGTTCGGGCACCGGATAGAGCGGGGCGGGGTGGGTCATGACAGCTTCCTCATTTCAACCGGATTCCGATCCAGAACGTGCGCGGCGTACCAAGGTCGATCGATCCGCCCGAATTGCGCGTGACGATCGTCGTATCGAACAGGTTTTCCGCTCGCCCGACCAGCGCCACCCGCGACGTTACCGGCATCGTCGCGATCGTATCAACCGTCGTGAACGACGGCAGCGCGTTCGTTTCCAGATCATCCTCGAACTGGGTGCCGACATGACGCAGCGTTGCCGAGATCGTCGGGCCGGTGACGGGCCGCCAGGCGAGTGTCGCGCTGGCCGCGTGGCGCGGACTTTGCGCGGGCATTTTGCCGTCCAGCGCAGCCGCGATGCCCGACCCGCGGACATGCGCGTCGTTGAACGCATAGCTGGCATCGAGCGAGACGGCGCCGCGCGCGACGTGGGCGCTCGCCTCGATCCCGCGGACGCGAATCGCATCGACATTCTGTCGCTGGCGCAGCACCGGGGTCATCGTGACGTTGGCGATCGCATCGTCCAGCCGGTTGGCGAAGGCGGTCACGCCGATGGCCACACCGGGCAGCGGGGTCATGTCGACCCCGACCTCCGCCCCCTTGAGCGATTCGTTGCGCAACGCGGCGTTCGCCTGGGTCAGGATCGGGAAGACGGTGAACGGGCGGTAGAGTTCGTTGAGGGTCGGCAGGCGGAACCCGCTATAGGCCGCGGCGCGCAGCCTGACGCCCGTCGTCGCCACCACCACCGCGCCGATACGGGCGGTCGTCGCCACGCCGTCGCGGTCGGCGAAGCGGTTGGTCGTGGTGATCGCGCCGCTAGCACCGCGTTCCTCGAAGAACCCGTTGGCGATCGTCCACCGATCGACCCGCGCACCACCCGTCAGGATCAGCCGCCCGAGCGTCCAGTCGTCCTCGACGAAGGCGCCGACCGTCGCGGTATCGCCACCGGCATGGCGCGTCGCGGTGATGCGCCCGGTAACGGTGCTATAGGCGTCTTCCGCCAATGCCCCCTGCGCCCGGCGGGTATCGATCCCGATCCGCAGCACATGCGCCGCGCCGACCGGCGGGCGCAGTTCGATCTTACCACCGATCCCGGTCGAGGGGGTGTTGCGCTGGTCGAGCGCCAGCCGGAAATTGGTCGCGCTGATGACCTTGTTCGTGAAGTTGCGCGCCTGGACATAGGCGAGGGCATCGATCGCCCAATCGCCGTGATGGACGACGCGGATGCTGGCGTCCTGTCCGTCCGACGTGCTGTCCGCCCCGCGGAACCGCAGCGTGCGCTCGTCGCGAAAGACCAGGACGCGCGCCTGCATTTCCGTCGCGGCGTCGATCGGCGCGACCGCGCGCAGGCTGCCCGACCAGTCGCGATAACGCGCGGGCACGTCGGCGGGGCCGCGCTGGTCGAGCGGCGTCGTGTAGAATCCGTCACCGCGTTCGTACCGGCCCGAGGCGGTGACATAGCCCGCGCCGATGTCGGGTGACAGCGCGGCGGTGATCTCCTGACCATGGCGGCTACCGGCATAGGCCGATCCGTCGACCAGCGGCAGGTCGGCGCGGGTCGCGCTCGTCAGATCGACCGTGCCGGCGACCGCGCCCGCCCCGAACGCGCCCGCACCCCCGCCGCGCGTCACCCGCGCCGCGCCGAGCCGGTCGGGGACGAGCGCGTTGAACGGGATATAGCCGAAGAACGGGTCCGCCTGCGGCACGCCGTCGAGCAGGACGAGCGCGCGGCTCGACGCATTGCCGCCCAGCGCGCGTAGCGTCAGTCCCTGTGCGGAGGGGTTGGCCGACCGACTGTCCGATCGGCGAAATTGCTGGAGCCCCGCGACATCCTGCAAGATGCTTTCGATCCGCCCCGACGCGTCGTCGGTCAGTCGCGCGCGATCGATGACGATCGTGCCATAAGCAACGGTGCCCGGCGGCGCGTCGAGCCCGCGGCCCAGCACGACGATATCGGGGACGGTCTCGATCGGGCCGGTCGCGGGCGCTGGCGCGGGCGTTGCCGATCGAGCGGGCAATACCCCCGTCTGCGCGCTGGCCATCGACGGCGGGATCAGCGTCACGAGCAACAGGCAGGAAAGCCGCATCGGCATCATCGACTTTCGGACGGGGGCACCAGTAGCGACCCGGTCTTAGTCCCGGGTCGCGATCATGGGAACCATGCGCGGGCCAGCATCACACCGGTTCCCCGTCGGTCGGCGGTGTCAGAGCGCGCGATACTGCCAGTTGCGGAATCGCGCCTCTCCGGTTCCCGCGGCATACAGGCCGGGGCGCAGCATCAGGAACCCGCCGCGGACGTTGTGATGATAGCCCGACACTTCCATCCCCCGGTCGAACCGCGTCCAGCTGCGCCCGTCGTCGCTGCTGGTGTCATAGGTGACGATATGCGCGTCGTTGGTGACGCGCAGCCGCAGGCGGCGACCATGCGGGTTGGCGGGACGGCCGCGCTCCAGGCCATATTGGTGGGTCACGAACCGCGTCGCATCGAACCCGAGCCCGGCGTAGAGCCGGTCGTCGTAGAACAGGACGAGCCCTGCGGTCGTCCCCGGATCGATCTCCACGTCGCATTCGAACCGATAGGCGCGGTCGCCCGCGATCTGGAGCAGGGGCGATGAATCGACCGGCGCGGTGCCGCGCGCGGTAAGGTGCAGCGTGGCGTCCGCCGTGCGAACCCGGGTGGCTTCGTCGCGGGCGGGACGAAAGAAGCTCCACCGGGTGCCCAACGCGAGCGGCGCGGTGAAATCATCCGAATTGGCGATCCCGTGCGGCACCGCTCGCCCCCCGCGGGGCGCGGGCAGCGGATGCGACAGGTCGCCGCCGGTCATGCGGGGCCAGCCGTCCGGCGTCCATTCGACCCGGTCGAGCAGCGTCTGTCGCCCCAACGTCCAGAAATTCGCCTCATAACCGTGATAGAGCGTCCACCAGTCGCCCGCCGGTCCTTCGACCAGCGAGGCATGGCCGCGCGACCACCAGGCCTCCTGCTCGCTGGTCGTGCGGACGATCGGGTTGGCGGGGTAATTTTCCCACGGGCCGTCGATCGATCGCGACCGCGCGGCGATGACCATATGTCCCGTCGGTGGCCCTGCGGTGCCGCCGACCGCCGTCAGCATATAATAATAGTCGCCGTGACGATGGATTTTGGGGCCTTCGGGCGAAAACCCCTCGACCACCCAGTTGCGGGGATAATGCCAGGGATCATAGACGTGTTCGACCGCGCCGACGGTCGATAGGCCGTCGGGCGCCAGCCGGATCCGGTCGCCCCCCGACAGGAACAGCCAGCGCGTTCCGTCCTCGCCGACCGCGTGGCACGGATCGATATGCTGGTGGAGGCCAAGGTCGATCGGTTCGCTCCACGGGCCCTCGATACGGTCGGCGTGGATGACATAAATCGTGTTCGGATCGGCCTTCACGGGGATGTAGATGAAATAGCGGCCGTCGTGCTTCTCCAGGCTGACCGCCCAGACCGCACCGATGTTCTTCGTCAGCGCCGGGCCGACCGGTTGCCAGTTCACCAGGTCGCGGCTGTGCCAGATGACGAGCCCGGGATAGGAATCGAAGCTGGAAAAGGTGAGGTAATAATCCTTCCCGTCCTTGAGCACCGCCGGATCGGGGCGGTCGCCCGCCATCACCGGATTGAGGAAAGTACCGTCGCCAAGGTCGGCGATCCGCTGGTTGTCCTTGCCGCGGCGCCAGCGCGTGAGCGCCGGGTTAGGGGGCATCGCAGCATCGACGGGCAGCGCGACCGCGGCGGCAAGCCCCGCGGCCGTCAGTGCCTCACGGCGGGTGATCGTCATGGCAGATCCTCGATTCGGCGGCGGCCATCGGCCAGCAGCATATGGTGGAACGCGCGACGCGCCGCGGGCGCGCGTGGCATGTGGTCGGCGATCGACAGCCACGCCATCGCCTCCGCCGCGCGAAGGCCCGGCTCCTTGACGATCCGGGCGAGGTCGGTGTCGAACGGCGCGAAATAGGCAGGCACCCCCTGCCAGTCGGCCAGGGCCGCACGGGCGCGGGCGGGCGTCCAGCCATGGTGATGGATATTGAGGTCGACCAGCCCGCGCGCCGCCCGAAAGATCAGCCAGTGCTGATGCCCCAGCCGGTCGTGCGGATCGGTGAACGACCCCCAGTCGGCGGCGAGCGTTTCGGCATGGATGCCCCATCCCTCGACGAAGGCGGCGGCATAGGTCAGGCGGAGCGGATGCGGCGGCGCCGCCGCTTCGGCGCCAAGCTGGATCATGTGGCCGGGCAGCAATTCATGCGCGACGACGCTGGGCAGCGACCAGCGCGGGCGGCGCGCGATGTCCTTGAGGTCGACGATATAGGCACCGGGGCGACCGGGGGCGGGAACCTCGCGATAGCCGCCCTTGCCCGCGGCGATCTCGGCGGGGGTCAGGCGGCGCGCGGCGGCGTCATAGGCGAAGGCGGGAGCGTCGAGATGGCGGATCGTCGCGCGGCGCATCGGGGCAAGCGTGGCGTTCATCGCGGCGACCGCGGCGTCGCGCCCGGCCTCGCTGTCGGGATAGTGATAGCGGGAATCGGCGAACAGCGCGACGTACCGGTCGCCCACGCTGCCCCGCGTCAGGCCGATCCGCGCGAAATCATGCCGCGCCCGCGCGAGCAGCGCCGCGAGCGCGCGATCGATCCGCGCCTTGGCCGCGGCTGGTGTGATCGTGCCGAGCGTGCGTTGCAGGCGCAGCGCCGGATCATCCGGGGTGGCGGCCAACGCGACGTCGATCGTCAGCCCCGCGCGCGCGGTCAGCAGATCGAGCCGACGACGCGGCGGCAACATGGTCGCGTCGATCCCGGCGAGCCGTCGCAGCGCCTCGGCGGGTGGCATCGCCGCCGCCGCATCGAGCGCATCGCCCGCCGCATCGCCCGCGGATGATCCGGACGTCAGCGGACGGGCAAGCGCGGGGGTGGCGATCCCCGCCGCCATCCCCGCCAACACCGTCCGCCGCGGCAGCATCATGGCCGCAGTGGCACATGGTTGTTGCGCTGGGTCACCTCCGCCGCATCCCCGGGCAGCGACACCCGCGCGGTGACGGTCGCGGGGTCGACGCCCGGTGGCAGGGTCAGTGTGACCACGGTCGTCTTCGGCAACAGGTCGACCGGCGCGGCCAGCGCCGGGATCGCGGCGGTGGCGATCACGGTGCCATCCGCGGCGACCAGGCTGGCGGTGCCCCCCGTCGTCGGTTGCGCGCCGAGGCTGTGGACGGTCAGCGTCACGCGGCGACCCGCGACCGCCACGTCGTCGGTGCCGATGCCCAGATCGGGGCGGGTGTCGACCGGCGTGCCCGCCGCGATCAGCCGCGCGTCGATCACCGTCGTCGTGTGCGGCGCGAAGACGACATCGGTCGCGGCGCTGCGTTCCAGCGCGACGTCGCGCGGCGATCCGGCGGGGACCAGGGTCTTGCCCTCGTCGGTGCTGGTCGCGGTGGTGATCCGCCACCGGCCCGCGGTGACGTTCCAGGTCGCCATGGTCGCGGGCTGCGCCGTGTCGCTGGTGTTATAGGCGACGATGCGAAGCCCATCGGGCGTCGCATGCTCGACCAGGATCGCGACCCGTTCCGCCGCGCCCGGCTGCGCGAAGCGCCAGCTGACCGTATTGGCGGGCCAATGCTGGTTGCGTTTCAGCGCGATTGCGCCGAGCCGTTCGCGCTGGAGGATCTCATTGGGTTGTTCGACGCGATCGGACCACCAATGACCCTCGGTATACATATATTCGTGCGCCGCCTTGTCCGCGATCGCGTCGGCGTGGAGCGCGGCGAGCGGGGCGGTGTCGCCGGTCTGCGCCCAGGCGGCGTAGCGCGCGAACGCGCTGTCGCCGGGGCTGGCGGCCAGCGTCTTGCGCCAGTCGACTCCGGTCTTGAGCAGGTCGAAGACATTGTCGTCGATCTCGGCCAGCGCACCCGGCCCCGCCTTGGCGACGCGCGCCTCGATCGGGCGGAGATATTTGTCGTCGCCGGTGAAATGCCACGCCGCCCACATCGTCTGGAGCGGCGTCGTCGCCCCGCCGCCGTCACCGGTGCGGGTCTTGTCCGAATCCCAGTTGATCTCGTTGGGATAGGTCATGATCCCCTTCGCATCGGGCTTGCCATGCGCGAGCAGCCCGTCGGCCAGCCCGGTGACCAGTCCGCGCGCGATCGGGTTGCCGTTGTACACGCCGATCAGCGTCGGGCCGTGGAGCACGGTAAAGGCATAAGGCTTCTGCCACGCCCAGGGTTCGTCGCGATAGATTTTGCGCCCCCCATACCAGCTCGACGCGAAATGCAGATGTCCCGCGGGGTTCTTGAGGATGACGCGCGTCAGCCCGCGCGTATTGTCCATCAATCGTTCGATCGTAACGGGTTCGCCCCAGTTCAGATACAGGCGTTCCGCGTTGACGTTGAGCCCCTCTTCATACGCGTGGAGCTCGTCGGTCGTGATATAGCCGAGGCCGTTCACGATCATCTTGTTCTTGTACACCGCATCGTCGAGCGCGCGGAGCGAGGCGTTGATCTTGTCGGGCGCGACGCCCATCAGCGCGAGCCCCGGCCATTGCTGGGTCAGGTCGACATCGTCCGAAATCCCGCCGCCGAAATCGCCGTAGGGAACCTGCCGCTTGTCGATCCACCAGTCGACGAAGCGGTGGACATATTTCAGGTCCTCGAGCTGGCGGAACGCCCACAGGGGCACGCCCGCGGGCGGGGTCGGCTGGACGAACACCGGCATGTTTTCGGGGCGGTAATTGATGTCCGCCCAATATTCGCGGGCGCGGACATTGTCGGGATCGACCCGCAACAGGTCGCTGATGTCGCCGAACAACCGCTGGTACAGGCCCGCGCGCTTCGAGGCGGTATGTTCCTCGACCAGAAAGCCCCAATTGTCCTTCACCTGGTTGAACCGATCGGCGACATGCTCGCTCAGCGCGGCGGCGCGGGGTTTGAAGACCAGCCGGATGCGCGCGCCATCCAGCGCGGCGGCCCCGAAATCGGGCGCGGCGGACGCGATCGACAGATACAGGCTGTCGTTACCCAGGATGCGGTCGCGCAGGTCGAGCCAGACGGTGCGCGCCTGTCCCGGCTTTACCGACACCGACACGTCGATCATGTCGCGACCCGGCCAGATCGGATCCTTCACCTTGATATTCAGCGGGATCAGCCCGCGCGCGTCGGGCGTCGCGGTGAGCGCGGGCAGGTCGATCGCGATGCCGTCGAGCCCGTCGTGGAGGTTCTGCCACCCGTAATCCCAGGCGCGCGCGATCGGCTGGTCGGGACGCGCATCGCCGAAGCTGGCGGGGATCAGGATGTGGACGATCGGGTCGAGCCCCGCGGGGCGTACCGCCGTTGCGCCACCCGCCGCGCCCGCACCGACCGCGGCCTTCACCCCCGATGTCGGCATCGCGACGACCGTGCTGCGTTCGGCGGCCGGATAGCGGCCCGCGATGAACGCGTTGAGCGGGGTCAGGACCGCCAGCGTCGGCGCCTCGTCGCTGCGGATCGTATAGTCGAGCTGGAAACTGCCTGCCGGGACGGTGCCCGCGCCGATGTCATAGGCCCAGATTTCCTGGATCGGCTGTTCCTGCATCACGTTGGTGAAGCTGAGCGTGCCGCCGGTGCGGGGCGCGGTGCGCGTAACGCTGCGCACGACGCCGCGCGGGCGGGTCGCGATCGTGACGGGCTTGCCGCCGCGGCCCGCATCGTCGGTGCCGGGCGCGCCCTGCCAGTCGAGCGCGCCATAGGCCGCGCCGCGGATTTCGATCTGGTTGAACCGTTCGCCCGTTGGGACGGTCAGGTCGTAGCGCTTGCCGCCCTCGACATAGGTATTCCAGTCGGGCAGCTCGAAATAGTCGTCGCGCCCGGGCAGCGCGGACCGGTTGTAGACGCCGGGCCAGGTCGTCTCGGCGATGCCGTCGACGCCCTTCCACGTCCATTCCTTCAAATCCTTCGCATCGGCGAATTCGACCTTGCGGATGCGCGTCACGGGATCGGTCAGGACGGGCGGATCGGCGCGGTCCCAGCCATAGCGGTGCAGCCAGGCGCTACGCTGTGCCGCCACCGGGATGGCGGGCGCGGGGGCCGCCGGGTCCTGTTTCGCCGCCAGCGCGCGGATCGCGGCGGGCGCGATGATCCGGTCATAGACGCGGATGTCGTCGATGTCGGACCCGCGCATGAAGTTATAGCGGCTCTGGACCTGATGCGGGGACAGGACGCGGCCCGCCAGCCCGAACTGGTCGAGCCCCGAATCGAGATCGGCGACCTGGTCCTTGCGCGCCACCTCGACCCCGTCGACGAACAGCCGCACGCCCAGCGTCTCGTCCCAGGCGAAGGCGATGTGGCGCCACTGATCGGCGGGCGGCAGCGTGTCGATCCGCCACGACACGCGCACCCGCGACAGATTGGCATCGGTGACGAAGGCATCGAAGCCATGGCCGTTCCAGTCGATGCGCAGGAACGCCATGTCCCAGCTGCTGTGATCGGCGAATCCGGCGCGGAAGATCACGAACGGCGCTTCCCCCACCGGGGTGCGGGGCCGCCAGAAGAACGACAACGTCCCGCGCGCCGCCAGCATGTTGCCCGGCGCCTCCCATGCGACATAGCCGCCGTCGCCCCAGCGCGCCGCGCCGCGAATCGCGCCATCGGGGACGATGGCGACGTCGCTGCGGAAATTGGGGACCGCGGCGCCGCCCGCGACCTCCGCCGTCGCATCGGTGTCGAGACTGGCGTGGAACAGCAGATGGTCGTCGCGCTGCTGCGCCCAGGCCGGGGCGGCGGACGCCAGGGCGGTGACGATCGCCAGCGTGGAAATCAGGCTGCGCATGGTCGTTCCTTCGACGATGATGGGGCTGGGGCTCAGACGGTGACGCGGTCCAGCCGCGGACTGAGCAGGTGGACCGCCCCCAGCGCGACGAAATACGCACTCGCGCAGATCGCGAACAGCGTCGAATAGCTGTGCGTCGCATCGAGAATATAGCCGGTGAACTGCGCCATCCCCATGCCGCCGACCGCGCCGATCATCCCCCCGATGCCGACGACCGAACCCACCGCACCGCGCGGAAAGATGTCCGACGGCAACGTATAGAGGTTCGCGGAAAACGCCTGATGCGCCGCGGTCGCCAGGCCGATCACCGCGACGGCCACCCACAGATTGTCGATGCTCTGCGCGAAATAGATCGGCACGACGCAGAACGCGCACAGCAGCATCGTCAGTTTCCGCGCGGCATTGGCCGAGAACCCCGCCTTCAGCATCCGCGACGACATCCACCCGCCGCCGATGCTGCCGAAATCGGACAGGAGATAGACAGCGGCGAGCGGCAGCCCGAACGTCTTGAGATCGAGGTCGTAGCGTTCGTACAGATAGCCCGGCAGCCAGAAGAGAAAGAACCACCAGATCGGGTCGATGAAGAATTTGCCCAAGGCATAGGCCCAGGTTTCGCGGACGGTGATCAGCCGCTTCCACGGAATCGGCGTGACGGGATCGGCGGGATCCTGTTCGATCCACGCCAGTTCGCCCGCGCTGACCCGGCCATGTTCGCGCGGATGGCGATACATCGCCCACCATGCCACCAGCCAGACGATCCCGAGCAGCCCGGTGATGTAGAAGGCGACGCGCCAGTCGAACGCCAGCACCAGCGCGGGCACGATCAGCGGGGTAAGGATCGCGCCGACATTGGCGCCCGCGTTGAAGATTCCTATCGCAAGCGCGCGTTCGCGCTGGGGAAACCAGTCGGTCACCGCGCGGATGCCGGAGGGGAAATTCCCCGATTCGCCGATCCCCAGCCCGAACCGCGCCATCGCGAAGGTGGTGACGCTCGTCGCGAACCCATGCGCCATGTGGCTGATCGTCCAGATGATGATCGCGATGGTATAGCCCAACCGCGCGCCCAGCTTGTCGACGACCCGCCCGAAGCTGATATAGCCGATCGCATAGGCGACCTGGAACCAGAAGACGATCGTCGCGAAATCGGTTTCGGACCAGTTGAGTTCGGTCGACAACGTCGGCTTCAACACGCCGATCATCTGCCGGTCGACGTAATTGATCGCGGTCGCGGCGAACAACAGGCCACAGATCACCCAGCGGTATCGCCCTGCGCTGGCCGATGGCGTGGCGTGGCGCGGATCGGCGGGGGGCATGCCCGTGTCGATCGTGCCAGTCGCGGTGTCGCTTGCCATATCCGTCTCTCCCGTCTCGGGCCTCTGCGGGCCGTTATCCGTCTATCCTGTTCAGCGGGCCGCGATCGTGCATCCGATCGACCAGCGGCCATCGAAGGTCGCGATAACATGATCGCCGATCGCGACGCGATGGACACCGGTTACCGCGCCGCTCGAAATCCAGGTTCCCGACGGCACCGCGATCCCGCGGCGGGCCAGGTGGTTGAACAGGAAACACGCCGCGCCGAACGGTCCATCGAGCATGTCGGCGGCGGTGGCGGCGCCGATCGGGGCATCGTTGATCGTCAGCGTGATCGGCCACGCATTGATGTCGGCCTGTTGCCAGCCAGCGGCTTCGGCGCCCACGACCAGCCCGTTGTTGTTGCCGAAATCGCTGACGGTGACCGCGGGGCCATGGGTGTTGATCCCCGGAAAGGGCGAACTGGCGATTTCGATCCCGACATGGACCGCGTCGATCAGCGCACGCGCCGCATCGATCGTGTAATCGCTCTTGCCGGCGTCGGGGGCGGTGCCGACGCGCAGCAGGAATTCGGCCTCCGCCGCGGCAAATCCGTCGCCGAACACCGGCATGGCGATCGGATCGGCACCGGGGGCGGGCAGGAATATCTGATCGGCGAAGATCGGGCCGACCAGCCGGTTGTCGCCATCGACGGGGGGATCGATCTTGCCGACCTTCCACCCCGCGACCGGGGAATCGGTCAGGGCCAGTGCGATGTCCTGCACCCGATATGCCGCGGTCAGCGTCGCAGGCATCGTTCCCGGATAGTCGGTCAGCGCGGATCCGGCACGTCGAGCCTCGACGAATGCACGCGCGATACCGTTCGAATTGTCGCCAGCCTGCACCGGACCCTCCCTGTCGTCATTATTATCGTCGTTGACGCGATGGCTAAGGGAAACCGGTGTCATTGGCAAGGCCCCGTCGGTTACGAACCGATTCCCAAGACGCCCCACTGCCCGGACGCGGCGGCATCGGCGGCACGGCGCAGCGCGTCGATCAGGTCTGAATCGTCCAGCATCGTCCGTGATAATCCGCAGTCCTGGCGGGCGAGCGCGACGACGAAGTCGGCTGGCGTCGCGCCATCCGCCGCGGCGGCCAGCGTCGCGGCCGCCGGATCGATCACCGGCGTCCCCGCGTGGAGCCGCGCCAGGACGAACGCGGCCCAGCAGCCCAGCGCGGCGACGACGCGATGAGGCATGACGCCCGCCGCGCGCTGCGCCGCGAGCGTATCGCCGAGCCGGTACGGCAATTTCTGCGACCCGTCCTGCGCGATCTGGTCCAGCCGGTGGACGATCGCGGGGTTGCGGAACCGGGCCAGTACGTCATCGGCATAGCGATCAAGGTCGAGCCCGGGGACGATGCCCACCGTCGGGATAATCTCGCGCCGGATCATCGCCTCGACGAAATCGGCCAGCGCCGGATCGCGCATCGCCGCCGCCACGCTGTCGTGCCCGCGCAACAGCCCGGCATAGGCCAGCGTCGAATGCGCGCCGTTCAACATCCTCAGCTTGGCGCGTTCATATCCCGCCACGTCGGTCGTCAGGGTCGCGCCCGCGGCGGCCAGGTCGGGGCCGATATCGCCGACATCCTCGATCACCCATTGCGCTAAGGCTTCGCGCTGCACCGCGCCGCGATCCTCGAGCCCGAGCACCCCGGCGACATCGTCGTACAGCGGCTCGTCGCTGGCGGGCGTGATCGAATCGACCATCGTGCCGGGGACCCGCACCGTCCGGTCGATCCAGTCGGCCAGGACCGGGTCGGACGATGCGGCAAAGGCGACCAGCGCCCGGTGCAGCTTGCCGCCATTGTCCGCCAGATTGTCGCACGGCATCACGACATAGGGCGCGATCCCCGCCGCATGTCGCCGGGCCAGTCCCGCGACGATCCAGCCGATGACGCTGCACGGGTCCGCGTCGCCGCGCCGATCCGCGACGATATCGGGATGGTCGAGGTCCAGCGTACCGTCGGCGGCCAGGCAATATCCCTTTTCGGTGACCGTCATCGTCACCAGCGCCACGGCGGGGTCGGCGAGCAGCGCCATCGTCGCGCGCGCGTCCTGCGGGCCCAGGAAGCGCCGGTGCGCGTCGATGATCCGATAGGATGGCGCGGCATCGCGGATCGCCAGCGTGTAGAGCCCGTCCTGCACCGCCAGCGTATCGATCGTCCCGCGGCTGCGCAGCGATACCGCCGCGATCCCCCAGCGCGGGTCGGTGTCGAGCAGCGTATCGATATAGGCCGCCTGATGCGCGCGGTGGAAGGCGCCCGGGCCGAAATGGACGATGCCCGTGCCGATCGCATCGCGCGGCGCCGGTCGCATGACCGTTTCCGGCACCAGCCCCAACGTTGCGCGACGGAGACGGGTCACAGCGTCACCCCGCGCTTCCAGATCGCGATTTCGCGTTCGTCGTTGCGCTCCGCGGCGGTGGGCGTCCCCGATGCGATCGCGCAGATGGTGTCGAGCAAGGCCGCCGCGCTGGTGTCGAACCCGGCGTCGAGGACGGTCCCGGCATCGAAATCGATCCAATGCGGCTTCGCCTCAGCCAACGCGTGGTTCGAGGCGATCTTGATCGTCGGGGCGGGGAAGCCCAGCGGCGTGCCGCGTCCGGTCGTGAACAGGATGGCGGTCGCCCCCGCCGCGGCCAGCGCGGTCGACGACACGGCATCGTTCCCCGGCGCCTCCAGCAGCGTCAGCCCGGCCCGGGTCGCGCGGTCGGCGTAATCGATCACGTCGACGACGGGCGCGCGCCCACCCTTTTGCACCGCGCCCAGCGACTTTTCCTCCAGCGTGGTGATGCCGCCTGCGACGTTGCCGGGGGAGGGGTTTTCCGAAATCGGTTCGCCGTGATCGATGAAATGCTGTTTGAACCGGTTGACCAGCGTCCCGATCGCCGCATGCGTATCGGGCGTCGTCGCGCGCGCCATCAACAGATGTTCGGCACCGAAGATTTCGGGAATTTCGGTCAGGATCACCCGGCCCCCGGCATCCGCCACCGCATCGGCCATCCGCCCGACCAGCGGGTTGGCGGTCAACCCCGACAAGCCGTCAGACCCGCCGCATTTGACACCCAGCACCAGCCGGTCGAGCCCGACCCGGGTACGCGTGGCGCGCGCGGCCTCGGCGAGTTCGGCGACCAGCGCGACGCCGTCCGCCACCTCGTCCTGCGCGGCTTGCGCGCTGAGCGTGCGGACCATCGCGCGCCGCGCCGGGGGGATCGCGGCGAGCACCTCGGCCAGCTGGTTCTCCTCGCACCCCAGCCCGACGATCAGCACCCCGCCGGCATTCGGATGGCAGGCGAGGCTGGCGAGGATCTGGCGCGTCCCGTCGAGGTCCTGGCCGAGCTGCGAACAGCCATGCGGGTGCGAAAAGGCGTGAACTCCCTCGACCGCGTCGCCGACCTGCGCCGCCGCGCGTGCGGCGATCCGTTCGGCGGTGCGCGCCACGCAGCCGACCGTCGGCAGGACCCAGATCTCGTTGCGGGTGCCCACCGATCCGTCGGCCCGGACATAGCCGAGGAACCCGGGGCCGTCGTCGCCCGCCACAGCGACGGGAGCGGCGCGGTCGATCGCGCCGACATCGTCATACCGACCCGTGCCGCTCAGCCCGGTCGCCAGATTATGCGCATGGACATGCTCGCCCGCGTGGATCGGCTGCGTCGCCTTGCCGATCGGCGCGCCATATTTGCGGACCGTGCCGCCCCGGGGAATCGCGTTGAGCGCCACCTTGTGACCGCGCGGGATCGCCATCGTCAGCGCGACCTGCCCACCGTCCCAATGCGCGACATCGCCCGCCGCGCCGTCGGCGAGCATCGTCGCGACATCGTCATCGCTGCCGATCCGCAACGCCCGTACGCTATCCGCCATTACCGCTATCCCGCCGTTCGATTGATACCGGTGTCACAATACGGATCGCGGCGGGTGGCCGCAAGTCGGATACAGCCCTTGGCACCGGCGGGACACGCCCGTATCGTCGCGCACACATGCAAAAGACCGGCCAGCCCACCATCAACGACGTCGCGCGGATCGCGGGCGTTTCCAAGAAAACGGTCAGCCGCGTGATCAATCGGTCGCCGCTGCTGAACGAGGATACGCGGCGCAAGGTGGAGGAGGTGATCGGGGACCTGGGCTATATTCCCAATCCCCAGGCCCGCGCGCTGGCGCTCCGGCGCAATTTCCTGATCGGTCTGGTCCACGACAATCCGAATGCGCAGACCGTGATGAACGTCCAGCAGGGCATGCTGGAGGCGCTGCACGATACCGAATTCGAAATGGTCGTCCGCCCGGTCGACCGCGGATCGCCGACGATGCTCGACGACCTGCGGCATTTCCTGGAACGCCAGCGGCTGTTCGGCGTCCTGTTGATGCCCCCGATCAGCGAAAACGATGCGGTCGCGACGCTGTGCGACAAGATCGGCTGTCGCTATGTCCGGATGGGGTCGGTCGCGCTCGATGACGATGCGCATATGGTCGCATCGAACGATTACGAGGCGGTGCGCGGCGCCACCGATTATCTGATCGCGCAGGGGCACCGGCGCATCGGCCTGGTCGCCGGCCCCCACGGATTCCGATCCGCGCACGAACGGCGGCGCGGGTTCGAGGATGCGCTGGCCGCGGCGAAGATCGCGCTGCCCCGATCGATGATCGCCGAGGGTAATTATACGTTCGAATCGGGAATCGCCGCGGCGGAACGGCTGCTCGACCTGACCCCGCGCCCGACCGCGATCTTTTCGTGCAACGACGAAATGGCGGCGGGCGTGATCCATGCCGCGGCGCAACGCGGGCTGGCGGTGCCGCGCGACCTGTCGATCGTCGGCTTCGACGATACGCCGATCGCGGCGCACGTCTGGCCGCCGCTGACGACGGTACGCTGGCCGATCGCATCGATGGCGCGATCCGCGGCATTGAAGTTGCTGGCGGGGATGGACGACAGCAACGCCGATGCCGTCAGCGAACCGTCGCTGTTCCTGTCGACGCTGATCCGGCGCGGGTCGGTCGCATCGCCGCCGCTCGAATGACGTGGCAGCGGGTTGAATTCGTGGCTGACACCGGTTACCACTATCACATCGACCCGCGCGGCGGGCATGACGACGGGAGAAGGCGGACATGACATGGCGGCTGGAACTACACCCCGATCGCTTGTTTCCCGCCGATCCCGCCACCCGCGATATCGCGCGCGCGCTATATGCCGAGGTCGCCGACCTGCCGATCGTCAGTCCGCACGGCCATGTCGATCCCGCCTGGTTCGCGGATGATCAGCCGTGGACCGATGCGACGACGTTGCTGCTGGCCCCCGACCATTATCTGTTTCGGATGCTGATGAGCCAGGGCGTCGCGCTCGACGATCTGGCGATTCCGCGCCGCGACGGCACGCCCGCGACCGATCCGCGCGCCGCATGGCGGACGTTGGCGGCCAATTATCACCTGTTCCGCGGCACCCCGTCGCGCTTGTGGCTCGACCATGTCTTTGCCGAGGTGTTTGGGTTCGACATCGCGCTCGAGGCGGCGACCGCCGACACCTATTTCGATGCGATCGGCGCGGCGCTCGCCACCGATGCCTTCCGCCCGCGCGCGCTGTTCGACCGGTTCCGGATCGATTTTCTGGCGACGACTGAAGGCGCGCACGACGATCTGGCGCATCATGCCGCGATTCGCGCATCGGGATGGCAGGGACGGGTCGTCACCACCTATCGACCCGACGGCGTGATCGATGTCGAGCATGAACAATTCGCCGGTGCGATGGCGCGCTTCGCCGATCTGACCGGGGAGGACGTCTATGGCTGGCGCGGCTATCTGGCCGCGCACGCCAGCCGCCGCGCCGCGTTTCGCGCCGCGGGCGCGACCGCGACCGATCACGGCCACCCGACCGCGGCGACCGCGAACCTGTCGACATCCGAATGCGAGGCGCTGTTCGCGACGGTCGTCAGCGGCGACTGGACCCCCGCCGACGCCGAATTGTTCCGTGCGCAGATGCTGACCGAAATGGCGAAGATGAGCCGCGACGACGGGATGGTGATGCAGATCCATCCGGGCAGTTTCCGCAACCATAATGCGACGCTGTTCGCCAGCCACGGGCGCGACAAGGGCGCCGATATCCCGACCCGCACCGATTATGTCACCGCGCTGAAGCCGATGCTCGATGTGGTCGGGGGCGAACGCGACCTGACGATCATCCTCTTCACCCTCGACGAGAGCAGTTACGCGCGCGAACTCGCCCCGCTGGCGGGTCATTATCCCTGCCTGCGGCTCGGTCCGTCGTGGTGGTTCCACGACAGTCCCGAAGGGATGCGCCGGTTCCGCGAACAGACCACCGAAACCGCGGGATTCTACAACACCGTCGGCTTCAACGACGATACCCGCGCGTTCCTGTCGATCCCGGCGCGGCACGATGTCGCGCGCCGCGTCGATTGCGGATTCCTCGCGCGGATGGTCGCCGAACACCGGCTCGTCGACTGGGAAGCCGCCGAACTGGCGCATGAGCTGACCAGCGGGCTCGTCCGCCGCGCCTATAAGATCGATCAACCCCTCGCCGATGCGCCCGCCGCGCGGCGTGCCGCCTGACCCTGGAGACACCGATGTACGATCGCACCTATTACGCCACCCATCCCGACATGATGGAATGTGTCAGCAACGACGAACTGCGCGACCGCTATCTGATCGAGGGGCTGTTCCGCACGGGCGAATGCGTCCTGAACTACACCCACGCCGAACGCTTCGTCATCGGCGGGGTCGCGGTGGCGGATGCCCCGGTGATGTTGCCCGCGCAGACCGAACCGGCGTCGGCGGCGGGCCATCCGTTCCTCGAACGCCGCGAACTGGCGATCGTCAACGTCGGCAAGGTCGACGGCACGGTCACCGTCGATGGCGAAACGTTCGCGATGGGTAACAAGGATTGCCTGTACGTGACGATGGGCGCGACATCGGTCGAATTCAGCGGCGCGGGCGCGCGCTTCTATCTGGCGTCGTGCCCCGCGCACAAGGCGTTCGCGACGCGGCTGATCTCGGTCGCCGATGCCACCGCGCTCGAACGCGGATCGCTCGAGGAATCGAACGAACGCACGATCTACCAGATGGTGATCCCCGGCATCTGCGACAGTGCGCAGCTGGTGATGGGGCTGACCGTGCTGAAGCCGGGCAGCGTCTGGAACACGATGCCCCCGCACATCCACGAACGCCGCAGCGAGATCTATTTCTATTTCGAACTCGACAATCTCGACAACGACCGCGTCATGCATTTCATGGGTGAGGGGGAGGCGACCCGCCACATCGTGATGCAGAACGAGGAAGCGGTCATCAGCCCGCCCTGGTCGATCCACATGGGCGCGGGCACCAAAAGCTATGCCTTCATCTGGGCGATGGCGGGGGAGAACCAGGATTACACCGACATGAACGTCCTCGACATCTGCCAGCTGGCCTGACGCGATGCCGGGTCCCATGCCTGCGAACCCCTTCGACCTGACGGGCAGGGTCGCGATCGTCACCGGCGCCAATACCGGGATCGGTCAGGCGATCGCGGTGGCGCTCGCCGCGGCGGGGGCGGATATCGCCTGCGTCGGGCGCACACCCGCGACCGACACCGTCGCGCGGATCGAGGCACTGGGCCGCCGCGCGGTGATCGTGTCGGCGGACCTGTCGACGATCGAACCCGTCCAGCGTATCGTCGACGAGACCGTCGCCGCGCTCGGCGGGGTCGATATCCTCGTCAACAACGCCGGGATCATCCGCCGCGCCGACGCGGTCGATTTTACCGAGGCGGACTGGGATGCGGTGATCGACACCAATTTGAAATCGGTGTTCTTCCTGTGCCAGGCGGCGGGGCGGCACATGCTGGCGCATGGCGGTGGCAAGATCATCAACATCGCCTCGATGCTGACGTTTCAGGGCGGGATCCGCGTGCCGAGCTATACCGCATCGAAAAGCGGGATCGGTGGTCTCACCAAATTGCTCGCGAACGAATGGGCGGCGAAGGGGATCAACGTCAACGCGATCGCCCCGGGCTATATCGCGACGAACAACACCGCCGCGTTGCAGGCGGACGAGACGCGCAACAAGGCGATCCTCGAGCGCATCCCCGCGGGCCAGTGGGGCGATCCCGACGATCTGGGCGGGGCGGCGGTGTTCCTGGCGAGTGACGCGGCACGCTATGTCCAGGGGCATATCCTCGCGGTCGACGGCGGATGGCTGGCGCGGTGACCCGGCTGCTGTGTTTCGGCGAGATCATGCTGCGCCTGTCCCCGCCGGGGCGCGAATTGCTGCTCCAGTCGCCGCGGTTCGACGTCTGGGTCGCGGGCGCGGAGGCGAATGTCGCGACCCAGCTCGCCCGGCTGGGGCATGACGTCGGCTTCGCGAGCCGCGTTCCCGACAATGATCTGGGCCGCAGTGCGGTGACCACGCTGCGCGGCCATGGCGTCGATACCCGCGGCATCGCGCTGGCGGGCGATCGGATGGGGCTGTATTTCGTGACGTCGGGCGCGGGCATACGCGCGACCGAGGTCATTTACGATCGCGCCGGGTCGTCGTTCGCGGCGGCTCCGGCGGATGCATGGGGCTGGGACACGCTGCTCGCGGGGGTCGACCGGCTCCATCTGTCGGGAATCACCCCCGCGCTGGGGCCGGTGCCCGCGCAAAGCGCGATCGCCGCGGCGGAGGCGGCATCGGCGCGCGGGATCGCGGTGTCGTTCGACGGCAATTGGCGCGGCAAATTGTGGGAACGCTGGGACGCCGATCCGCGCGCGATCCTGTCCCGGATCGTCGCCCATGCCGACCTGTTGTTCGGGAACCATCGCGACATCGCGCTGCTACTGGATCGCGAATTCACCCAGGATGCCGAGGCGCGGCGCCATGAAGCGGCGCAGGCCGCCTTCGACGCCTTCCCGCGGCTGGAGACGATCGCCTCGACCGCGCGACAGGTCGATCATGTCGACCTCAACCGCCTGTCCGCCCGGGTCGAAACGCGTGACCGCGTGGCACAGACGGATGACGTCGTGCTGGCGGGAATCGTCGACCGGATCGGCGGCGGCGATGCCTTTGCCGCGGGCGTGCTCCACGTCTTGTTGGCGGGCGGGGACATCGACGCGGCCGCCACCAGCGGACTGGCGCTCGCCGCGCTCAAACATTCGCTGCCGGGCGATGCCAGCCTGTTCCGGCAAGCCGATATCGACGCCTATCTGGCGGGCGGCCTCGACGTCCGCCGCTGACCTGTACCGACGCGACAGGCGTCGAGGGAGAGTTGAGATGACTGACGGCTTCACCCCGACGCGCCGGACGATGATCGGTGGCGCGATGGCGCTGGCGCTGCCCACGATGGCCGAGGGCGCTCTGGCACAGGGCCTGACTGCTGGAGGCGCGACCGGCGATCCGGTGATCGATTGCCCGGCGGGACGGTTCGTCGGGACGCGCGACCATGGCGTGATGGCGTTTCGCGGAATCCGCTATGGCACCGCCCAGCGGTTCATGGCGCCCCGCCCGGTGGCGCCGCGCCGCGCCGCGGTGACGGCACAGGCCGTTGCCCCCTCCTGCCCGCAAAAGGGCAACGATCCCGGCCTGACCTATGGCGAGGATTGTCTGGCGCTGAACATCTGGACCGCGGGTGCCGATGCGCGCGCGCCCAAGCCGGTGATGGTCTATATCCACGGCGGCGCCTATTCGAACGGCAGCGCCAACCTGCCGCGACAGGCGGGCGACCGGCTGGCGGCGCGCGGCGATGTCGTCGTGGTGACGGTCAATCACCGGCTGAATGCGCTGGGCTATCTGTATCTCGCGCGGCTCGACCCGCGGTTCGCCGATAGCGGCAATCTGGGACAGCTCGACCTGATCCTCGCGCTGCAATGGGTGCGCGCGAATATCGCGGCGTTCGGCGGCGACCCGTCGCGGGTCATGGTGTTCGGCCAGTCGGGCGGCGGCGCGAAGATCGCGACGATGATGGGGATGCCCGCCGCGACGGGGCTGTTCCAGCGCGCGGCGACGATGAGTGGTCAGCAGGTGACGGCGTCGGGGCCGATGAACGCGACGCAGCGCACCCGCGCCTATCTCGCCAAGCTGGGGGTCGCCGACACCGATCTGGCGCCGCTGACGACGATGCCCGTCGCGCGACTGATCGACGCGCTCGACGCGACCGACCCGATATTGGGTGGAGGGGTCTATTTCGGGCCGGTGCTCGACATGACCTGGCTGACCCGGCATCCGTTCTGGCCGGACGCGAACCCGCAGGGGCTGTCGATCCCGATGATGATGGGCAACACCCATGACGAAACGCGCGCGTTCCTGCCGCCCGATTCGGCGAAGGTGCGCGGGCTGACCTGGGACAATCTGGCGGATCGGATCGCGCCCGAACTCCGGATCGACATCCTGCCCGAATGGGTCGTCGCCCAATATCGCGCGCGCTATCCGCGCTGGTCGCCGACCGATATCTTCTACGATGCGACGACGTGCGGGCGCAGCTGGCGCGGGCAGGTGATCGAGGCGGAGGCGCGCGCGACGGGTGGCGCGCCAGCCTATGTCTATCAGGTCGATTACGCCTCGCGCACCGATCCCGATCGGCGCGCATTCCATTCGATCGATATCGCGCTGGTCTTCGGCACGATCAATGCGCCCGACGCGATGACCGGAGCGGGGCCGGAGGCGCGGGCGGCGAGCGATGCGATGCAGGAACGGTTCGTCGCCTTCGCCAGGACCGGCGATCCCAATCGTCGCGGGATGGCGCCCTGGCCGACCTATGACCTGACGCGCCGGTCGACGATGATCTTCGACGCCGCCAGCCGGGTCGAAGACGATCCGCGGCGGTGGCAGCGGACGCTGTTCGCGCGCGTTCCCTACATCCAGCCGGGCACCTGATCCCCGCCGTCGGGAGCGCCGCGCGGTGATCGACAATTGCTGTTGACACCGGTTACCTAACGCGGCAGATCATGCCGAACGGATCGTGATGACACGACCGCACGACGGGGGAGGATGACCGGTGCCGCCTGACGGCGCCTGATCGGCCTCTCCTCTGCAGGGTGGTGACCCCGTTTCGCGCGACCAGCGTGGAAACCGGTGTCACGGAACAGAAGCGAACCGGCCCGTCAGTGGTCGTGACGAGGGGAGAATATCAAGATGCACATCGTTTCCACCACGCGCCGTCCCGCGTTACGGCTGGCCGGTGCGTCGATCGGCGCCATGGCGCTCGCGATGCTGATGCCCGCTGCCGCGTTTGCGCAGGCCGCATCGATCCCCGCGACCGATACGCCGGGCAGCCCGACCCACACCGATCCGTCGCCCGCGCAGACCGCGATCGTGCCGTCGGATGCCACCGCGACCGATGCCGCCGCCACCGTCGCGCCGCAGGAATCGGCGCAGGAAGCCGCGGCGCAGGATGGGGTGCCGACCGCGGACATCGTCGTCACCGGCTTTCGCCAGTCGCTGCAGGCCGCGATCAACCTGAAGCGCGAAACCGTGTCGTCGGTCGATGCGATCGTCGCGGAGGATATCGCGAAGTTCCCCGATCAGAATCTGGCCGAATCGCTCCAGCGTATTCCGGGCATCTCGATCCAGCGTGACGGCGGCGAAGGCCGTGCGATCACCGTTCGCGGCCTGGGGGCGCAGTTCACCCGCGTCCGCGTCAACGGTCTTGAAACCGTCGCGACCTCGACCGACGGTGCCAGCGCCAACCGCGACCGCGCGTTCGATTTCAACGTGTTCGCGTCCGAACTGTTCAACTCGCTCGTCGTCCACAAGACCGCGGAGGCCGATCTCGACGAGGGGTCGCTGGGCGCGGTCGTCGATCTGAACACGGGCAACCCGCTGGGTGGCAAGCCCGGCTTCACCGTCGTCGGATCGGCGCAGGGCAGCTATAACGATCTCAGCAAGAACGTCGGGCCGCGGCTGGCGGGTCTGTTGTCGTGGCGCAATCTGGCGGGCACGTTCGGGGCGTCGATGTCGGCGGCCTATTCGAAGACCGACACGCTGGAACTCGGCAACAATTCGGTGCGCTGGGCGCAGGCGATGTTCGATTCGGTGAACGGGACGCCGTGCTATTACAATACCAGCGGCACGACCTTTACGACCGCGCGCCCCAACAGCGGCGGCGCCTATCGCCCCAGCGCAGCGTGCGATGCGGTCAGCACCGCCTTCCACCCGCGCATCCCGCGTTACGGCGTGATCCGTCACGATCGCGAGCGGCTCGGCATCACCGGCAGCCTGCAGTTCGCGCCGAGCGAATCGACCAAGATCTCGATCGACGGCCTGTATTCGCGGTTCAAGGAAACGCGTGAGGAACAGTGGCTCGAAGTGCTGTTGCGCTCCAACGAACGCGCGATCGACGTCGTCAATCCGGTGATCGACAAGAACAACAACCTGATTTCGGCGACGCTCAACGACGTCTATAACCGCAACGAACATTATCTGCGCAAATCGACGACCGAATTCTACCAGCTGGGTGCCTCGCTCGACCAGGACGTGTCGGATACGGTGCGGTTCACGCTGATGGGCGGTTTTTCGAAATCGGATGCCAGCATCCCGGTCGAAACGACGATCCTGCTCGATAACAAATCGGCGCAGGGGTACAGCTACGACTATACCAACATGGCCAGCCCGGTCCTGTCCTATGGCACCAGCGTCACCGATCCGGCGGCCTATCAGCTCGCCGAAATCCGCGACCGCCCGTCGGACACGATCAACAAGTTCCGCACCGTCCAGCTGCGCGGCGAATGGGATGTCGCCGACGGGTTCCAGCTGAAGGCGGGCGGCGTGTATCGCAAGTTCAGCTTCGAAACGCAGGGCTTCACCCGCGATACCGTCGTGTGCGGCAATGGCGGCCAGGATCTGGTGCTCGGCACGCTGACCTGCTCGCCGTCGGCGCTGTTCGGCCCGACCGCGGTCTACGGCTTCCCCGCGACCGGGCTGACGCAGACGGCATCGCTGGGCAGTGCGGGCCAGCCCGCGGGCACGACCAGCACCTTCCTCGTCGCCGACATCGACAAGGCGGCGGCCTTCACGAAACTCTACAGCCGTCCGCTGGCGATCGATGCGGGCAACACCCGCAGCGTGTCTGAAGAGGTGAAGGGCGGCTACCTGCAATTCGACGTGAAGGGCGACCTGCTCGGGCTGCGCTACGCCGCCAATGCCGGGATGCGCTACGTCAAGACGAACCAGAGCTCGACGGGCCTCGTCAGCGGCGTGGCCGCGACGGTGAAGCGCGATTACGACGATTGGCTGCCCGCGCTGAACGTCGCGCTGTTCCCGACCGAAAACATCATCCTGCGCGGTGCGATCGCCAAGGTGATGACGCGCCCCTCGCTCGGCAGCCTGACGCCGGGCGGATCGGTCGACGGGTTCAATTACCGGATCACCAACGGCAACCCGTTCCTCAACCCGTTCCGGGCCACCAGCTACGACCTGGCGCTCGAATATTATTTCGCGCCCCAGTCGATCGCGTCGGTCGCGTTCTTCAAGAAGAGCATCAACAGCTTCCCGGTTTCCTCGACGCTGACGATCCCCTTCTCGCAGACCGGGCTGACCCGCGACGTGTTGCCCCCGGCCTCGCCCGCGTACATCAACTTCGATCCGAACCAGCTGTATACCGTCAGCACGACGGTGAACGGGACGGGCGCGTCGCTGAAGGGCGTCGAACTCGCGATCCAGGCACCGTTCAAGTTCCTGCCCGGTTTCCTGTCGAACTTCGGCGTCCTCGCCAATGCGACCTTCATCGACAGCAGCGCCACCTACGGCGTGGTCGGGCCGTCGACCTTGGTCTGCGCCACCGTCACGACGTGCCGCCTGGTCGCGCCATCCGCGGTGCCGCGCGCCACGACGTTGTTCGGCCTGTCGAAGAAAGCGTATAACGGGACGCTCTATTACGAAGACAGCAAGTTCAGCGCCCGCGCCTCGGTCAGCTATCGCGATCCCTATGTCGACGCGAACAGCGGCACCGGCAACGTGTTCGAGGGATATGATTCGACGATCAACGTCGATGCCTCGGTTCGGTACAAGCTGACCGAAAATCTCGAACTGTCGGTGCAGGGCGTCAACCTGACCGACGATTACCGCTATCGCTATACCGACATCGATGCGCAGCGGAATTACGAGAACAACCATTTCGGCCGCACCATCCTGTTCGGCGCCCGGTTCAAGATGTGACCGTCGTGGTGATTGCCTGAGTTTCCCCCTGGGGGCGCGCCGTTACCCCGGCGTGCCCCCTTTTTTTGCGTGAAGGATAGTGCGATGATCGATCGTCGTCAGGCCCTGTTGGGGTCGTTGGCCTTGGGCATGGCGACGCGGGGCGCAGCGCAGACCGCGCCGCCCGCCCGCGCGGACGACCATGTCGCCGGGCTCGCCGAACCCCATGAGCCGATCGACCTGTGGCCCAAGGGCGCACCGGGCGCGCCCGCGACGCCGCTGGTCGAAACCGTCGACGAACGCAGCAAGGATGCCGCGCTGACCGATCGCGCGGTTTATGGGATCAGCCGCCCGCGGTTGGTCGTCTTCCGCCCCGCGGTGCCAAACGGGTCGGCGGTGATGGTGACGCCGGGCGGCGGCTATCGCTGGGTGGTGATCGACAAGGAGGGGTATGAGATCGGGCGCTGGCTCGCCGCACGCGGCTGGACGGTGTTCGTGCTCTTCTATCGCCTGCCGGGGGAGGGCTGGGCAGGCGGCCCCGATGTCGCGCTGGCCGATGCGCAGCGGGGGATGCGGCTGATCCGCGCGCACGCCCGCGATTACGGCATCCTGCCCGGGCGCATCGGGGCGATGGGATTTTCCGCGGGCGGGCATGTCTGCGGCGATCTGGCGACGCGGTTCGCGGCGAAGACCTATGCCCCGGTCGATGCCGCCGACCGGCTCTCGGCGCGGCCCGATTTCGCCGCGCCGGTCTATGCGGTCCAGTCGATGACCGCGCCGATGGCGCATGCGGGCTCACGCGACTTGCTGATCGGCAAGGATGCGACCCCCGCGATCGAGGCGGCGCACACGCCCGCGCTGCACGTCACCCCATCGACGCCGCCGTGTTTCCTGGTCCATGCGGAGGACGACCCGACGGTCGATGTCGCCAACACGCTGGCGATGCGCGCCGCACTCAAACAGGCGCAGGTGCCGGTCGAAACGCATCTGTTCACCCATGGCGGGCATGGGTTCGGCATCCGCCGCGCCTATGGCAAGCCCGCGGCGGCGTGGCCCGACCTGTTCCTGACCTGGGCGAACAGTCTAGCCTGACCCGGGTCAGGCGGCGATCGGCTCACCCAACCCGTGGCGGTCGAGCATCGCGGCGGGATCGGCATCGCGCCCGCGAAACGCGCGATAGCTTTCCACCGCCGGGCGGGTCGCGCCGCGCGCCAGCACCTCGGCGCGGAACCGGTCGCCGGTCGCCCGGTCGACGACACCCGCCTCGGCAAAGGCGCGAAACCCGTCGGCGGCGAGCAGTTCGGCCCACAGATAGCTGTAATAGCCCGCGGCATAGCCCCCCGCGAAGATATGCGAGAAGGTGTGCGGGAACCGGTGCCAGTGCGGCGGGCGGACCACCGACACCTCGTCACGCACCTGTTCCAGCAGCGCCATCGGATCGATATCGGCCGCCGACCGGTGGAGCAGCAGGTCGAACAGCGCGAATTCGACCTGGCGGAGCAACGCCATCCCCGACTGGAACCGACGCGCGGCCAGCAATCGGTCGAACAGGTCGCGGGGCAGCGGCTCGCCCGTCTGATAATGCCCCGACATGCCGGTCAGCACCGCCGGTTCCCAGGCGAAATCCTCCATCAACTGGCTCGGCAGTTCCACCGCATCCCATTCGAACCCGGTGATCCCGCCGACATCGGGCCGGTCGACCTCACCGAACAGATGGTGCAGGCAATGACCGGTCTCATGGAGCAGCGTCGAGATGTCGTTATGCGACAGCAACGCGGGCGTGTCGCCGTCGTTCGGCGCGAAATTGCAGGTCAGATAGGCGACGGGCATCTGCACCGTCGCGCCATCGCGCACCCGCGACCGGGCCGATGCCATCCACGCGCCCCCGCGCTTGCCGACGCGTGCATGCAGGTCGGTATAGAGCCCCGCGACGATCGTCCCGTCGGCGTCCGCGATATCGTAATAGGCGGCGTCTCCATGCCAGAGCGCCACGTCGTCGCGCCGGATCAGGCGGATCCCGAACAACCGGTCGAGCAGCGATTCCCACCCGGCCAGCACCCGCCCGACCGGGAAATAGGCGCGCACCACCTGTTCGTCGATCGCATAGCGCACGGTGCGCAACCGGTTGGACGCATAGGCGATGTCCCAGGGTTGCAGGTCGTCGATGCCAAGGTCGCTGGCGGCGAAGGCGGTGAGGTCGGCCATGTCGCGTTCCGCCGCGGGCCGCGCCCGCCGCGCCAGATCGCGCAGGAAATCGAGCACCGCGGGCGCATCGGGTGCCATCTTCGTCGCCAGCGACCGGTCGACCGCGTCGTGATAGCCGAGCAGCCCGGCGGCTTCCCGGCGCAGCGACAGGATGCGCGCGATCCGTTCGCCATTGTCGAACTGGCCGGCATGCGGTCCCTCGTCCGACGCGCGCGTCCCCGCGGCGCGATAGACGCGCGCGCGCAGGTCGCGATTATCCGCGAAGGTCATGACCGCGGCGATGCTGGGTTGCTGCAGCGTGATCCGCCAGCCGGTCTGCCCCGCGGCGGTGGCGGCGGCGGCGAACATGGCGCGATCGGTAGGTGAAATACCGGCGAGCAGGTCGGGATCGGTCACGTCTTCATGCCACGCCTCGGTCGCATCGAGCACCGCGCTGCCGAAATCATTGGCCAGCCCGGACAATTCGACCGACACCGCCCCGAACCGGTCGCGCGCCGCGGCCTCCAGCGCGACCCCCGACAGGCGGAAATCGCGCAACGCGCGCTCGACCGCGGCGCGATCGGCCAGGGGCAGCGCCGCGAAGGCGGGCGTCGCCGTCAGGCCTGCGAACAGGTCGTACAGCGCGCGGTTCTGCCCGATCCGGACACTCGCCTCGACAAGCATCTCCTGACCCGCCGCATGCGCCGCGCGCAAGTCGGGGGTGTCGGCGACGCCGTGCAGGTGCGACACGGTCGACCACAAATCGTCGATCACGCCGTTCGCCCGCTCATACGGCATCCACGCCTCCGCGAAGCTGGTCGGTCGCGCCTCGGTCAGCGCCGCCACCACCGCATCGCGGCGTGCGATCGCCGCCGCCAGCGCGGGCCCGATTCCCGCGGGCGTCACGTCGCCGAACCGGGGCAGCGGCGTCGGATCGAGCAGCGGCTGCGCCGGATCGAGCAAGGCGTCGGTGAACAGCGTGTCGGTCAATGATCGTCTCCGGTGGCGTCGGTGTGGCTGTGGGCGAAGGTCGCGACGGCGATGCCGCTCTGCAAGATGTTTGTCGGGAAAGACCGGTATTTCGTCGATATTTCGGCGCGATGCGGGCGTTCGGCGGCCATTTCCGGGGTCGCGACGCGGATTTGGCGTGGCGGTTTTCGCTTGCCCCGGCGGCGACGGCGGACAAGGGACGGGACCATCGCATCATCCCGCGCTATCGTGCGGGTGGATATTGGCTGTGGCGCGCAACGGCGCGCGAGCCGACAGGTTGCTCTTGGGGGTTGTTCGATGTTCGGTTGGTTTCAGCGGCTGTTGCCCAGGACGGGGAATTTCTTCGAACTGTTTGAAGCGCATGCCGCCACCGTGCTCGCGGGGGCGGAGGCGATCGTCCGGTTGCTCGATGGCGGCGATTCGCCCGCGACGCACATCCGCACGATCATCGACCGGGAACATGATGCCGACGACATCACGCGCGAGGTGCTCCAGACCGTCCGCGCGACGTTCCTGACCCCGTTCGATCGCGGCGCGATCACCGCGCTGATCGGCGCGCTCGACGATACGATCGATGAGATGCAGTCCGCCGCACGCGCGATCGACCTGTACGGCGTGACCGAATTCTCCCCCGAAATGCGCCAGATGGCGGGCATCGTCCTCGACGCCGCGCGGATCGCGGTGGAGGCGATGCCGCTGCTGCGCCAGGTGACGCGCAACGGCGACCGGCTACACGAACTGACCGAACAGCTCGTCCGGATCGAGGGGCATGCCGACGACATCCACGCCGCGGGATTGAAACGCTCGCTCCAGCATTATGGCGCGTCCGATACGCTGCGCTTCGTGGTCGAACGCGAATTGTACAAGCATCTCGAACGGATCGTCGATGCGTTCGAGGATGTCGCCGACGAGATCGACGGCATCGTCATCGATCACGCCTGACGCCCGATGCACGAACTTGCCCTTCCCTGGCTGGTCGCCCTCATCATGGTCGCGCTGGCGTTCGATTATCTGAACGGGCTGCACGATGCCGCCAATTCGATCGCGACGGTGGTGGCGACGCGGCTGCTGTCGCCGGTCAAGGCGGTGTTGTTCGCCGCCTTCTTCAACTTCGCGGCCTATTTCCTGACGATCGCCTTCCCCAGCCTCCACGCCGTCGCCGCGACGGTGGGCAAGGGGCTGATCGACCAGAACGTCATCACGCCGCAGGTGATCTTCGGCGCGCTGGGCGGGGCGATGTCGTGGAACGTCATCACCTGGCTGCGCGGGATTCCCTCGTCGAGCAGCCATGCGCTGGTCGGCGGGCTGATCGGGGCGGGCGTGGCGCATGCGGGGATCGCGGGCGTCGAATGGACGGGGCTCAACAAGACGCTGATCGCGATCGTCCTGTCGCCGCTGCTCGGCATGATCCTGGCGATGCTGGTGATGCTGGTCAGCAGCTGGGCGATGCGGCGCTTCACCTCGTTCCAGGCGGAACGCACGTTGCGCGCGCTCCACCTGTTCTCGTCCGCCGCCTATTCGCTCAGCCACGGGCTGAACGATGCGCAAAAGACGATGGGGATCATCACCGTCCTGCTCTATTCGACCGGGCGGCTGACCGGGCCGTTCGCGGTGCCGCACTGGGTCGCGATCAGCTGTTACATCGCGATCGCGCTGGGCACGGTGACGGGCGGGTGGAAGATCATCGAAACGATGGGGTCGCGGATCACCCGCCTGTCGCAGCATCAGGGGTTCAGCGCCTCGCTCGCGGGATCGTTCGTGCTCTTCACCGCGTCCGCGATGGGGATTCCGGTGTCGACGACGCACACGATCACCGGCGCGATCGTCGGCGCGGGCACCGCCCGGCGCGCGTCCGCGGTTCGCTGGGGCGTGGCGGCGAACGTCGTCGTCGCGTGGATCATCACCATTCCCGCCGCGGCGGCGATCGGCGCGTTGTTCTATGCGCTGACGCTGGCGTTCTGACCCCGGTCCTGTCGCGCGTCGCGCCGCGATTGGACCAAAGCGCGGATCGCGCGTTCTGTCGCGACATTCGGTTGCGACAGGAAGACCCACGATGATCCACGATATTGCCCAGCTCGACACGATCCGCCGCGATTGCCGCAAGCTGGTGACGACGCGATCGCTGATGTCGGCGGGCGCCTCGGTCGTCCCGATCCCCGGCGCCGACATCGCCGCCGACATCGGATTGCTATCGAACCTGTTGCCCAAGATCAGCGCGAAATTCGACCTGGATCACGATCAGGTCCAGAAACTCGATCCCAACCTGATCCAGCAGGTGTTCGTGATCGCGGCCAGCATGGGCAACAACGTGATCGGGCGGGTCGTGACGCGCAAGATGGCGGTGGCGTTGCTGCGCCGGTTCGGCGTCCGGCTGGCGACCGCGTCGGCGGCGAAATACGTGCCGATCCTGGGATCGGCGGTCGCCGCGACGATCAGTTTCGGGGCGATGAAGCTCGCGGGCAACGCGCATATCGACGATTGCTACCAGACCGCCCGGTCGCTGATCGAGGCGTCGGCCAAGGGCAAAGACGGCGCGCAGGGTGAGCTGGCACGTGGCTGATCGCACGTCCCGCCTGATCGGCGCCGCCGCCCTCGCCGGGCTGGCGATGCCCGTCGCGGCGCAGCAGCCGGAGGGGCGGCAGCAGGATGCGTCGCGCCGCACCCGCGTCGCGCTGGGGGTGCAGGCGGTGCCCGATTATCCGGGAGCGGACGGTATCGGCCTGCGCCCGCTGGTCGATGTCGCGCGCGCCGACGGCGATGACCCGTTCGCGTTCGA
>Ga0206130_10000294_pt1 | contig 86500 bp, 71 predicted proteins | sample Helgoland_Spring_9_FD_148637 | JGI IMG/M metagenome (GOLD analysis project Ga0206130, IMG submission 148637) | Pelagic subsurface seawater microbial communities from Kabeltonne, Helgoland, North Sea - Helgoland_Spring_Bloom_20160512_1 | ecosystem: Environmental > Aquatic > Marine > Epipelagic ... | reverse complement strand
AGTGGTAGCAAAAGCGTCCGCAGAATGCAGTAGCAAACTGGGTGCTGAAATTGATCGTTTGGTTGCCCTCGGTGAAATCAATGACCATGTCAGTGAGGATGAGATTACAGCTCTGCGCAGCCAGCATGACACCTTGAGTGCAGCCATTGGTAAATCACGCCTGCGATTGGATTCGGTAAGGGTGATTTTTTGCCAGCCGTGAAGAAAGCTTGAGCCGTCTGCTGAAACCATCTACTTTGGGGGGCGGATACCTTACACGAAAACCACTAATTAAACTATTTAATCATTATGGGAAGAGCCTTTGAAGCACGCCGAGCAGGGAAAGAAAAACGTTGGGGCGAGATGTCCAGATTGTACCCTAAATTAGGAAAAATCATCACCATGGCAGCTAAAGCTGGTGGTTCGGATCCTAACTCCAATACGGCACTGAAGACAGCGGTCAACAATGCCAAGGCTCAGAACATGCCCAAGGATAACATCGAGAAAGCCATCAAGCGGGCAACAGCTGCTGATGCGGCTAATTACGATGAGGTGAGTTATGAGGGTAAAGGCCCGCACGGGTCACTCTTTTGGGTTGAATGCGCTACAGACAACACCACCCGCACGGTGGCGAACGTCAAAACCGCTTTCAATAAAGGTGGTGGTCAGGTCGTTAATAGCGGCTCGCTGGATTTCATGTTTACTCGTAAGGCAGTGATTGAATTTGAGAAAACAGACGGCCTTGATCTTGAAGAGCTTGAGCTCAATCTCATCGACTTCGGCTTAGAAGAAATGGATGTGCAAGATGATCGAGTCATCGTTTATGGAGAGTTCACCAGCTTCGGGGAACTAACCAAGGCATGTGAAGACATGGGCATTGAAGGTTTTAAAGCAAACCTTCAGCGTATTGCCAATAGTCCCGTTGAGCTCAGCGAGGCCCAGATTGAGGAGGTGGAAGCGCTGGTGGATAAACTCGAGGAGGACGACGACGTTCAAGCGGTGTTTACCAATCTGGCGTAAGCACACTGGTTAGCTTATTTTCTGTTGTGTGCTATTTCTTGCCACAAACAGAAGATGACAGGCACGACAAACATACTGAGTAATACGACGATTACTCCACCGAAGATGGGCACAGCCATCGGCCCCATGATGTCGGCTCCGCGTCCTGTAGAGGTGAGTACTGGCAGTAGTGCCAAGATGGTCGTGGCAGAAGTCATCAGGCATGGTCGGCAGCGGCGTTTGCCAGCGAGGATGGTAGTGGCCCTGATTTGCCCGATGGTTTGGGGGAGGTCTTTTTTGAAGCGTTGGCGGAGGTAGGTGGAGATGACGACACCATCGTCGGTGGCAATGCCGAACAGGGCGATGAAGCCGACCCATACCGCGGTGGAAAGGTTGATGGGTTGAATCTTGAAAATGGCACGCAGATTGTGACCGAAGATCTCGATATTCATAAAGCCTGGCTGAGCGTAAAGCCAGAGCAAGAGGAACCCGCCAGAGAAGGCCACGGCGATACCGCTGAAAATAATGATGGTGTTAATCACAGAGCGGTTTTGTAGATAGAGGATGAAGTAGATGGCCAGTAGGGCGAGGGGCATCATGACCATCATGTTTTGATCAAATTCGAGAGCCGACTGATAGTTACCGGCGAACTCATAACGAGTGCCTCCGCTGCGTTTGAGCTTGCCTGCCTTTTCCTGTGCTTCGAGGTAGGCCTGAACATCCTCGACCACATCAACTTCTGCGAATCCCGGGTTAGAGCCAAAGGTGACGTAAGCAGTCAGGAACGTATCCTCGCTTTTGATGACCTGTGGACCTCGCACATACTCGATGTCGACGAGTTGCCCGAGCGGGACTTGTGCGCCTTCACGGGTGGTGATGAGGATTTTCTTAATCGCTTCAATCGAGTCACGGGCTTCACGAGCGTAGCGGACCTGAACGCCGTAGCGTTCCCGTCCTTCGACGGTGGTGGTGACAATTTCGCCGCCGATTGCGGTTTGGATGGTTTTGTGGATGTCGATGACATTCAGGCCGTAGCGTTTGGCGGCCTCGCGGTCGGGGTGGATTTCGAGGTAGGGTTTGCCGACGATACGGTCCGCATTGATGCTGTTGATGTCGAGTCCGGGGATATTGCTCTCGCGCATGAGACGCTCAAGTTGAAGGCCGAAGTCCTCGAGGGCCAACAGGGTGGGGGCTTTGATTTTGATGCCAATGGGAGCGCGCATCCCAGTGCGTAGCATGACGAGGCGGGTTTCGATGGGCTGGAGTTTGGGTGCACCAGTAACTCCAGGGACTTGGATAACATGGCTGATTTCCTGCCAGATGTCATCGGCACTCTTGATATGCGGACGCCATTGTCTGAAGGGTTTTCCTTTTTTATCTGGAACAAGTTTGCCCTTGTTATCGTAGATGTAGTCTCCTTGCTCATTGACTTTGAATGTGAGCACACGCCCTTGGCTATCAGCGCGAAATTCGGAGCGGTAATTGACGATCGTCTCGATCATGGAAATGGGTGCGGGGTCGAGTGCGGATTCTGCACGGCCAATTTTGCCGACGACCTGATAGACCTCGGGGATGGTGGCGATGGCGGCATCGAGCGTTCGCAGTGAACCAGCGGCTTCATCGATCGACACGTGTGGGCTGACCGTGGGCATGACAAGGAACGAACCTTCGTCGAGTGCTGGACGGAATTCTTTGCCGAGTCCGGGGAATTTCCGATCGATGTCCTGATAGAGCGAGGTGTTTTTGATGCCCTCGGGTAAGCCGGCAGTGAGTTGTCCAAAGCCAAGCCAAATACACCCTGCCACGGCGAGCATCATCAGGGGTATACTCAGAAAGATGATTTTGTGATCAAGAATCCAGTTTAGGATACGGGTGTAGGCGAGCTCGGCAAACTTGAACGTGAGTAGCAGGCCGCCGAGAATGATGATGACAAAGACGAAGTTGGTGAGGGTGGCGGAGTCAAGGCCAAGCGGCATCCAGTGTTTGGCCAACAGCCAGCCAACGATTAGAGCGGTAACGATGTTGATGCTGAGTCCGCCTATTTTTTGCAGGTGAGGGGGTAGTTTTGCATGGTAGGCATTGATGAGAGCGAGGGCAGCTAACACCAGAGCTAGAGCGATCGAGAAACCGAATGCGATTCCCGCGCCGATACCCAGAAGTGCGGTGATGAGACCCTTGCGACTGAGGATTTTAACGGACGCTTGCGAGGCTTTGTTTTTTTCCGAGGCGAGCCATTTCGGAAAGACCCCTAATAGGAGGTGGGCGATCGGCGGGATGATGGTCAGGGCGACGATAATGGAGGCGATCAGGGCAAAGGCTATGGTGGAAGCGAGGGGACGATAAAGCCTGCCTGCCTCTCCGGCCATGGTGAAGACAGGAATGAAGCTAACGATGGTGGTCATCACAGAGGTGGTGACGGCACCAGAGACCTCGGTTACAGCTTCGTAGATAATGGCTGCTGAGCTTTTTTTGGAGCTGTTTTCCCTAGCTTGCTGCAGGTGTTTAATGATATTTTCTGTGAGCACGATGCCAACGTCAACCACCGTGCCGATGGCAATAGCGATGCCAGAAAGAGCAACGATGTTGGCGTCCACCTTGAATAGCTTCATGGCGATGAAGGTGATCAGCACGGCAAGGGGCAGCATGGCGGAGATCAGGATGCTGCTGCGTAGGTGCAGGATCATGATGACAACAACGATAATGGTGACCAAGATCTGTTCGAGGAGTGCGGAGTCGAGCGTGTTGAGCGTCTCGGCGATGAGGGCTGAGCGGTCGTAGAACGGCACGATAGTGACCTTGGAAGTGTTCATCCATTCCGGCCAATGGTCGCGCTCATGGGTGTTGGTCCAGGGTAGCCAGGCGTCTTGCTTGAGTGTGGTGTCTGCGGCTGCTTCGCTGGCAAATGTTGGGCTGATGTTATGATCCGCAGCAAATTTTTCCACAGCGGCTCGATCTGTTTGTTGCCAATCAATGGTCACTTTGGTGGGTAGCGCTGCTGAGATTTCCTTGATCTTGGCTTTAGTGTTTTTGATCGTGGCCATCGGGTTAGCACCATAGCGGGCGACGACAATTCCCCCGGCAGCGTCGGCTCCATTGACGTCAATAACACCGCGTCTCATACTGGGACCGAGCTGCACGGTGGCGACCTGGGCAACGGTGATCGGCGTGTTGTCACGGACGGCTACTACGGCATCGCGCAGGTCATCGAGTTCGCGGATGTATCCTGTGCCTCGCAGGATGTATTCCACGCCGTTAATGGCGAGGTTGCGCGCTCCAGTTTCCATGTTGCTTTTGCGAACGGCATTGGCAACTTCGGCCAGGGTCACATTCCAGGCCTGCAGTTTCATCGGGTCGACCTCGACCTGGTATTGTTTGACGAATCCGCCGACCGAGGCGACTTCAGCTACACCATTGGCACCGAGCAGCGAGTAGCGAACATACCAGTCCTGGAGCGAGCGGAGCTCCTCAGGGTTCCATCCTGGGGCTGGATTACCATCGGGGTCTTGGCCCTCAAGGAAGTATTGATAAATCTGTCCCAGACCGGTGGCATCGGGGCCTAGTGCCGGCATGGCTCCATCTGGGAGTAAACCGACGGGCAGGCTGTTGAGTTTTTCTAGAATCCGGCTGCGGCTCCAGTAGTAATCGATATCTTCCTCGAAAATGAGGTAAACATAGGAAAAACCAAACATGGAGTAGCTGCGGACTTCCTTCACACCGGGGATGCCCAGCAACGAGACGGTAAGCGGGTAGCTTATCTGATCCTCAATATCTTGTGGCGAGCGTCCCATGTACTCGGTGAAGACGATTTGTTGGTTGTCGCCGAGATCGGGGATGGCATCGACAGCCACGGGGTCACGCGGGAAACTGCCGGTGTCCCAGTCGAAGGGGGCGACTCGCACGCCCCAACCGATGACAAAGGTGAGCAGAATAAAAACAACTAGTTTTTGATTCAGGCAGAAGTGGATCAGGCGGTGCATTGGGTGATGAGCTATGCGGGTTTAGTCTTTGCTTTCCAGCGACAGGGTGTCGGTAACGTCTCCGCAGCTATACATGCCGCTGCCGAAGTAGGGGTTCTGGACCTTGGGAATGGGGGAGAGCCAATCGGCACCTTTAGCTCCGTCGGCCATGGGGCAGTGAACGACGTAGAGGTTGCCGAGCTGGTTGATGCCGTGTTTTCTGATTAGGGAAATGAGATGTTTTGAAACGGTAGGGAGTTTTTCGCGAAGGGCTTTGAGTTCGGTGGTTTGTTTGAGTTGCTGAGTGGCGCTTAGCAGTTTTCTCTTATCCTCGTCTTCGGGTAGTGCTGCGATGGCCTCGAGCAGGGCTGGGATGGCCTGGCTGGCAGGTTTTGCCTGGTCCTCCGCAAGGGCTTGGGAGATTTGCAGGTAGGCGGCGGTGGTTTTTTGCAATGGCAGGATCCATGTGGGATCGACTTGGGTGGCTGGGATGGCTTGCCATGGCAGCCCGGTGAAGCGTCCGGTTTCAGACATTTGGTGGCGGATTTTTCTCAGTGATGCACGATTGGGGGAGGTGATGGCGGCAAGGGTGTTATTGAGGCGCATGGAAAATTCATTCCAGAGAGCGAGTTCCTTGGTTTGGAGCTGGTCGGTTTCGATGCTTTCGAGCGTGGATTTCATCGTGCTCAGGTGGCTGTCGGCCTGCTCGGCATGCCTACCTTGGATGGCTTGTTCAAGTTCACCGTAGGCACGCAGCACGGGTGGCCACTGGGCGAGAATTTGTTGCGGGGCATTGATGGCGGATCGTTCTACCAGGCCGGCATTAGGATTCATCATCGATGGGCGGGCCTTGATCTGGAGTTCGCTGTCGAGTTTGTAGGCGCCTTGGGTAACGACGAGTTCACCAGCATCGAGGCCGTGATTGACGATGAAATAGTCACCCGTTTTCGGTCCTAACACAATTTCTCGGCCTTCGAAGACGGGTTCGTTTTTTTCGGGGATGCGAATGTAGACGATGGCACGTTTGCCAGTGCGGAGCACGGCGGATGCGGGAACGAGTATGGGGTTTTCCGTGGCTTGGACTGAGGGGATGAAGCCGAATTCTTCAGCGGGCACCAGGGCCATGCCGCAGATGTCACATTCTCCAGGGCCATCTTTGACAATTTCAGGGTGCATCGGGCTGATCCACTTGCCTGCGAGGTCAGCACTGAGCACTCGTCCGTGCAGGGCAACGTTTGCTTCGGCGGATGCGTTGGCAAACATGCCAGGTTTGAGCAGAAGGTCTTTATTGTCGACGTTGACCCGGACTTTGACGATGCGGCGTTTTGGGTCGAGTTGAGGGTCGATAAAGGCGATGCGCCCGTAGAAGGTTTTTCCGGGTATGGCTTCAACGGTGAAAGAGACTTTCTGGGCGTAACGCAGCCATGGGAGGTCAGATTCGTAGGCCTCCATTTTGAGCCAGACCGAGCTGAGCTTGGCGATGCCGAAGAGCGGGTCGCCGGTTTTAAGATACTGGCCTTGCTTGGCGTTGAGTTTGACAATGATGCCGTCTTGTTGTGCCGTCAGGGTGATTTGATTACTTGGTTTGCGCTGTGTTTCGATGGCGGCAATCTGTTGCTCGGTGAGTTCTAATAGGTGAAGTTTTTCGCGTGCGGCGGCGAGTAGATTGAGGCGGAGACTGCGCACGGCGGGCGATGATGAGCTGCTGACTGATTGAACGGCCTGGATGAGTTCTTGTTGGGCGACGTAGAGTTCCGGGCTGTAGATTTCAGCAATGGCGTCACCTTTACTGACAGTGGTTCCAGTGAAGTCGGCGTAGAGTCGGTCAAGCCTGCCACTCATGCGGGCGGTGGTGGTGACAATGGTGCGTTCGTCGTAGTCGATTTTGCCAAACAGCTTTACGTTTACCTGTGCTGGGGCGCGAAGCACTGGGCTAACGCGTAGATCGAGTAGTGCGGCGGCTTGCTCGCTGATGCTGATTTCACGGAGACCGCCATCGCCATTTTCAACTTGGAGCGGGATGAGGTCCATGTTGCAGATCGGGCATAGGCCTGGGTTGGGTTGGCGGATTTGGGGGTGCATGGAGCAGGTCCAGACCTCGGCGTTTTCGGCCTTAGATGTTCCTTCATGGTCATGTTTTTTTGATGGCAGAGCGAACCACCAACCCGCAAAAAAAAGGATCAAGGGAATCAGAATTGCGCCTGGTTTTTTAATCAGAAAAGTGAGCGCTTGGAGTATCTTATTGTTTTTCATGGCAGTCTGGGAAATGGATGGTTGGATAGAGTTTTTTAATGAATGGCGGCCGCACTTTTCAGGGAGGCATATGCTTTTCCGAGTGAGGCATGATTGCCTTCCTGCTGGAATTGTAGGGTGAGCAGCAGGCGCCAGGTATCGAGTACGTCGACAAAGGATTGTTCGCCGGCGCTATAGGATTGGAGGGATAATTCGTGAGCTTGGCGGGCATCAGGGAGAAGGCGCTCATCGAACAGCTTGATAATCTTACGGGAAGCCTCGGCTCGGAACCATGCATCCTCGACACGTTGTCTGAGCTCAGCACGTGAATGGGCCACTCCGGCCTGCATTTCTGCGATGCCAGCCTGGGCTTCTCGAATTTTTGCGCGGCGCGGTTTTTGCCAGATGGGTAGAGTAATACCTAGAGTGAACATGGTCTGATCTTCGCCATTGGCTACGGGGGAGAGTCCTGAGTTTGAGACCCACGCGTGCTGGGCGCCGATGAGGAAATCTGGGTAGGCATCGAGGCGAGCTTTTTGAAGGCGGTGTTCGAATGCGTCGAGGCGATTTTGGTTGGCCTTGATACTTGGGTGTGAGGATTCAGCTCTGGCGATGAGCTTGCTAAGACTACTCGAGCTGGGAGTTGACGAGCGTTTTGGCAGGGGCAAACTCGATCCAGTTGGGCGATTGAGCAAGGCGTTCAAGCGGGATTTGTGACTATTGATCTGTTGCTTTGCGGTGATGAGTTGCTGGTCGATTTTACTCATCTCTGTGGCGATTCTTAGCAGGTCGGCTTGCGTGCCTTGGTTTGCTTCGACACGTGCTTGCACGACTTCCTGAACGGTTTGTAGAATCTCATGATTCTCCCGACTGATGCGTCGGTTCTGATGGGCGAGGTAGTAATCCCAGTAGGCGAAACGCACACGCTCGGCGATCTGGAGTTTGAGGCTATTGAGTTCGGAGCGAGCGGCATCGCTTTCTTTTTGGGCGGTGAGCGCCATGGCCCTGCGTTTGCCAGGGAAGGGGATTTGTTGTTCGAGGCCAGCCATGGTGTCGATTTGACCTGCAGCAGTCTCAGCGAGATTTCCCGCGCTGATCCGTGCCCGAGGGTCTGGCAGTGCGCCCTCTTGCGCTACCTTTGCTTGAAGACGGTCAATCTTGTGCTGTGCTGCGGTGAGTGACGGATGGTGGCTGAGGGCTTGAGATACGAGTTGTTCGACATTGGCATCGGCTGGGATGCGGTAGTTGCTCGCTTTGCTTTGCGACTCGGAAAGTTCGTGGGTCAATGAGGACAGGTGCTTTGGGGAGTCAGATGTCTGACAACCCGCTAAAAGAGCGACGAGAACAGAGATAAGTCGCATGTATTTTTTGATAGTCATACAAGATGTTGCTGGATTGTTTTGGCCGCCGTTTAATCTGTTAGATTGATGGGCAGGGCATGGTATTGTTATTGCGTGGTTCAGATAGGGCCGTGTCGATGTTGGCAAGCTTGCCTGGTATCTGGTTCCTTAGGCGATGGAGCAGTGCTCACGCCATTCGACTCACACCTGGGTGTGAGCTTATTCCGTAATCAAAGTAGGAAGATCGAATAAAGAATACGCAGGGTATTCTCGGGTGGTGGGTGTATCGGTGTCGCCAGTATCAGGGGGGGCGTGTAGCAATGATTACTGGTGTTGAGTAATGCAGTAGGAGGGCTGGCCTCATACGCATAATCAGTTACCTGGAAGTGAGAGGACTTAAAGTCAGGGTAATCCTTGTTTTGTGCACACATGCAGGTGTGATCATCTCCCTTGTTTTTTCCGCTCTCATCTTGATCAACTGATGATGAGCAACACGATGCAACCGTTTTTTGCTGGGAAGTGCAGGAGTCACTGAATGAGCAGCAGCAGGCGGGATTAGCCAGCAGCAGCACAAGCATGAACGTGACAGTGTTTTTGAATAAAAGCATCAACCTAAGGCTACATTACCATTGAGGGTGGTAGGTGGCAAGTTGATTATAATGTCGGCCACTGGGCTATTTGACCATCCACCGCTGGGCTATTTGACCATCCACTGCTTGGGGATGGTAAGCCGGCTCCAATGCTGTGCCAGTGTTAGGCTGAAATGGTGAAGCCTTTGACGTTTTCGAGCAGCGGGATTTCTACGAGCTGCATCGTTTTGATGTAGTGAGATAGGGTGCTTTCCTCGACGATCTCGTTGAGAAACTCCGCCACTTCATCCTCTTCTCCCATAAGATTGAGTTCGACGGTGCCTTCGGGGAGGTTTTTGACGTTGCCGATTACATCATAGCCCATGGCGATTTGTTTTACAGTGTAGCGGAAGCCTACGCCTTGAACTCGACCTTCATAGATGGCTCGTTTTGCAATCATAGATGGATCCTAATATATCCGATTGTATTATGCCAGTCTGAGTCTGGGGGATTTTGCAATGGTTTATTTTTTCCTCGGAGTGAGTAGCAGTTCTGGGTTTACTGAGTCACGCTTATGAATGCTTACCTACTTGCAGCACGCCCTAAAACATTGCCTGCTGCCATTGTTCCGGTATGGGTGGGCTGTGCTCTGGCGTATCGCCTCACCGGAATCTGGGATGGCTGGTTGGCATTGTATACGCTCATGGGAGCTATTTGGATACAAGTGGCGACTAATTTTTTTAATGACGCCATTGACTCTGAGAAAGGAGCAGACACGGATGCTCGTCTAGGCCCGGTAAGGGCTACGGCTGCGGGTCAGCTCTCTAGTAGGGCAGTGTATCGCACAGCATTTATTTGTCTGTTGCTAGCTGCCGCTTTTGGTTGGCCTTTGTTTGTCGCCCGCGGCTGGCCGATGATTGTGATTGCTTTACCGTCATTTTATCTTGCTTATGGATATACTGGAGGTCCATTTCCTCTCGCTTACCGCGGGTTGGGTGAGTTGTTTGTTATTTTGTTTTTTGGTCTAGTCGCAGTGATGGGCACGGTTTTTGTTCAGACGGGGCTGTGGTATGTGGAGGCTCTGGTGGCGGGCATAGCAATTGGTTGTTTGTCAGCGGTCCTAATTGCCATCAACAACCTTCGTGATGTTGACGAAGATAGATCCAATGACAAAAACACCTTAGCTGTGAAGTGGGGGCGATCTGCTGTTCTTCGCCTTGTCTGGATGATGAGCTTAACCGCCTACGTTTCGGCCGTGTGGTTATTTGGTGCGGTGTCAAATTTGCTTTTTTTTCTGCCAGCTTTCATCGTTAGTTTGCTCGTTGTTGGCAGTATATACAGGCACTTGCCAGGACAAATCTACAATAGGTTTTTGGCCATGGCGGCACTTCAGTTGATTCTTTATGCGGGTGCGTTTATGTTCAATTGCAACTGATCAATAAGATGAAAGGCCAGATTTCTATTTACCCATACACGATGACCAGTAGCGGGTCTTTGAATGCGAGGTCATCTCGCTGTGATCACCGTGGCGCATTGGTGCGTGTTGATCATGAGGGGGTTTTTGGCTATGCTTGTATTCATCCATGGCCAGAGTTGGGCGATAAAAGTTTGGATGAGAATCTGGCAGCATTGGCAGAGGGTGAACAAACAGTTTTGATCGCCCGAGCTATGAAGTGTGCGAGAGCTGACGCAGCTGCGCGTCGAGAAGGGGTGAGCCTTTTTGAGGGTCTTGATGTGCCACGTAGTCACGCCACGTTGATGATGGACGAGGCCGCTTTTGAAACGGCTGTGAATGCTGGGTTTGCTGTCGTGAAGGTCAAGGTTGGTAGAAACCCTACGTTAGAGGCTGAATTTATTCGTGAGCAAGCGAGTCGGTTTCCTGAACTTTTGTGGAGGCTTGATTTTAATGGTGTGCTGGATGCGGCAGCCGTTGAGTCATTGCTCGCTGCTCTGGGTGAGCAGGTGCGCGATAAGATTGATTTTTTAGAGGATGCCTTTTTGCCGAATATCACGCCGTGGATTGATGCCTTGGGGCCTTATGATATCCCCATGGCTGTGGACCGTGAGGTTGAGGATGCTTGTGGTGGTTATGGGGTGGCGGTCATGAAGCCTGCCGTCAATGAGCTGGGGTCTATCTTGGAACGTTTCGCTGATGAGGGTAAACGAGTGGTGATTACCAGCTATATGGATCACCCCGTCGGGCAGAGCTTTGCGGCGTGGGAGGCAGCTAAGGCATATGAGTCTTTTCCAGATGTCGTTGATACCTGTGGGCTGATCACCCACGGTTTGTTTGAGCCGAATGAATTTACCCTAGCATTGGGCGAGCCTCGGCCAGATTTCACCCCTCCGTGCGGCACCGGTCTTGGCTTTGACGAGTTATTAAAATCATTACCATGGAAACCTCTGAGCTGATATCTGCTGCCTTTTGGCAGTCCACGAAATGCCATGCTATGGTCAATGCAAGAGATGCAGAGGCTGTGCGTGAAGCTGACTTGGTCGAGTCATGGTCGGGGCAGCAGTCTGCACTGAGTGGGCACCTTTTGTTTGCGACTTCTGGGTCAAGTAGTGGTCGGAAATGGGTGGCGCTTTCCCGGGATGCGTTATTGGCATCAGCGGCAATGGTGAACCGACATTTATCCGCTGGGGTAGATGATCGCTGGTTGATGGCATTGCCTCAATTTCATGTCGGGGGGATGGGTATCGTGGCTCGATGTTATCATTCCGGTAGCAAACTTGTGATGCTAAGCGGTAAATGGGACCCCGAACTGTATCAAAATAAGATCGACTCAGAAGGCATTAGTTTGTCCTCGCTGGTGCCAACGCAGCTCTATGACATCGTTCAAAAAAAATTGCATGCACCCAAATCGCTTCGAGCTCTGATGATAGGTGGTGGGCGCTTAGGTGATCGTGTTTATGAGCAAGCGATGCGCCTAGGTTGGCCGGTGATGGAAACTTATGGAATGACGGAGACATGCTCTCAAGTTGCCACGACATCTCTGAGTAGTCGTAATTTAGAGATACTTCCGGGCTGGCAAACGAAGTTGTCTGACCGGCATTGTTTGAGCATCAAGGGCGATGCTCTATTGACGGGTTATGTGACATGCTCAGATGACGGGTGTGAGTTTTTAGATCCAAAGCAACAGGGGTGGTTCACTAGTGAGGATGTGGTAAGGCTAGATGCAAATAAGGTCTGTGTCGAAGGACGTGTTGATCGTTGTGTGAAGATACTTGGTGAATTAGTCAATCTCTCAGAGCTAGAGGCAAAAGTAGAAGCCTTAGCAAAGTCCAGTTTGCCAGCGGGTAGCATGCCTATCGTTGCGTTGCCTGACACAAGAAAGGGCTGCAAGCTCATTCTGTGTGGGGAGGGGTCTAGTGATTTGGATCGAGCGTGTAAGGCCTACAATTTGAATAGTCATCCAGTTGAGAGGCTTGATGGCGTATTTGTTTTATCAGAAATCCCGCGTAGCCCTCTGGGTAAGGTTCGCTATGGGGTGCTCGCTCGACGGGTGGCAGAACAAGTGAAGTGAGTGTCAAAAAACAGTCGTTGACGTAGCTAGGCTGAGTGCCCTAATTTAACACGGTAACTCTGTATGTTGCATGGAAAGATTGCAAATCTCTCATCTGTCAGCGTATATCTCTAGGCTTTTAACAACTCATTTATCTTTGTGATCTCCCGCTCGTTTTCTCTCCAGTCGCTTTTGTTTTTCATCTCTGCTGCCACGCTGATTTTACCCAGTGGTTGTGTAAGTATTCCGGAAGCGCCCTCTGGGCAACAGCTTCTCAAGCAGAGTCTTCCCGATCCAGAGCAGGTAAGGAGTCACTGGTCGTCGCGTGCGGGAGAGGGTAATGTGGATGCTGCGTGGGTGAAGTCGTTTAGGGACCCAGCTCTAGATTCTTACGTAGGTGAAGTAATTGCCGGCAACCTAGAGCTTGGAGCTGCTCTGCAGGCAGTTGAGGCCGCTGCTGCCGGTGCTCGCCAGGCGGGGGCTTTACTTCTTCCGCAGCTCAACGCCGCTGGAAGTGCAGCTCATCTTGATCGCTCGGGAGGTAGCCGTAATGACAGCTCAGAGCTTAGTGCTCAACTATCATGGGAGTTGGATCTCTGGGGCCGTGTGCGTGCAGCACGTGAAGCAGCAGGGGCCAATTACCGCGCCACTGAAGCAGAGTATCGAGATGCCCGCTTATCCCTTGCTGCTCTGGCGGCCAAGGCATGGTATCTGGCCACAGAGACGTATCAGCAGTTGGAGTTTGCCAGAGAGATTGTCGGCATCCAGCAAAAGCGCCTCGATCTCGTCACCATTAAATTTGAAGAGGGTGAACTCAGCCCGAAAGAGAAACACCTTGCGGGAGCTGATCTGAACTCGGCCAAGGACCGCCTCCAACAGGTATCTCTAGCGCACCGCAATGCGCTGCGCGCACTGGAAGTCCTTGCCGGTAAATATCCTGCGGCTAAGCACCAGATTGCGCGACGCTACGTGCCCGTTCCTCCTGTGGTGCCTGCGGGGGTTCCATCAGCACTCATTGAGCGCCGCCCTGATTTGAGGGCAGCCGGTGAGCAGGTTGCTGTTGCCTTTAATCTGGTGACTGAAGCGAAGGCTGCGCGCTTGCCCCGCATCAGCCTGACGGCCGTGGCGGGCCGCTCAAGCAATGATCTACTTGACTTGCTTAATGAGGGACCGGGTTTCTGGTCCACGGCAGGCAATTTCATCGCTCCCATCTATCAGGGTGGAGCACTTAAAGAACAAGTGGTCATTAGGACGGCTCAGCAAAAGGCAGCACTTGCTTTGTTTGGCCAAAAGTCCCTGAATGCCTTCAACGAGGTCGAGACGGCACTTGATGGCGAGGCCATTCTCAGGAACCGAGAGCGTTACCTCAAGGGTGCTCTGGATGACAACCAGGAAGCGCTCGATATTGCCCAGAAACAGTTTGATGCGGGCAAGCTTGACTTGCTCAGTGTGCTTCAGATGCAGGAGCGCGTCATTGGCGCCAAGATTGCGTGGATTAATATACGTAGCGTACGCCTTGCTCAGAGAATCGAGCTGCACCTCACTCTCGGCGGTAGCTTCAAGTAATCAGGCCTTAGCCATTATTACCTTACCATCTTTTTATTATCACTTAATCTAACAAAGAAACTATTCACTATGAAAACCACATTGAAGATTCTGCCGACAGCTAAACAGGCGTCACCAGCCTCACCGAAAGCTTATACTACGGCCACTGTTATCCTTGCTGCGGCAATGCTCAGCGCCTGTGGAGATAAGGAAACCGCTGCGGATGAGGAATATGTCCGACCGGTGAAGATTGTAGAGCTTGATAGGGCAGCTCAGGAGCGGAGTTACGAGTTCCCCGGCCAGATCCAAGCTGGTCAGCAGCTCAATTTAGCTTTTGAGGTGCCGGGTAAACTCACTGCTATTAAGGTCAAAGAGGGTGACATGATAAAGAAGGGTGAGCTTGTGGCGGCTATCGACACGCGTGACTATCAGTCATCACTTAACTCCGCAAAGGCGACCTTGGAGGAGGCCAAGCTGGAGCGGGATCGTAACCAAAGACTCTTTGACCAGCAGGCAGGATCCAAGGAAGCGGTGGAGAAGTCCATCCGCACAGTACAGACTGCGCAGGCTAGTTTTGAGCAGGCGAAGAAGGCGTTCGAGGACACCAGCTTGAAGGCTCCGTTCACAGGTGTTGTAGCGAAGGTTTTTGTGGATGATTTTCAGAACGTAAGAGCCAACCAGGACATCGTCGTGATGCAGGATACCAGCACTTTTGAGGCGGTAATCGACATCCCAGAGACTCTCTGGGTGCTTGCCAAGACCGGACTCAGTAACGAAGAGCGTACTAAGCGCTCGCGTCCTGAAATCCGCCTGACTGCTCTGCGGGAAGCGTCTTTTCCAGCTACTATTTCCGAGACCTCGATGCTGGCAGATCCAAAAACACGCACGTTCCAGGTGACGCTAGCATTTACTCCGCCTGCGGACCTTAACATTAGTCCTGGTATGACGGCTGCGGCTGTTATTCACTGGGCTTCAGAACCTCTAGATGGACCCGAATCTTTCACGGTTCCGGTTGGGGCGGTTGGCTTTGATGACGCAGGCAAGGCATATGTCTGGAAAATCGACCCTGAGAAAATGACTGCGAGTCGTCAGGATGTCGAGGCGGGTGAGATCACCAATGGCCGCATAGGTATTGCCGGAGAGCTCGGGCCCAATGACTTGATAGCTGGATCCGGAGTTGCCCAGATACGCGAGGGAATGGCACTGAAAAGCTGGCAGCCATAATCACTAACTCAGCTAACTAAAAACAATCCATTCCCGTCCCTATGAATATTGCAAAGTACAGTATCGAGCGCAAGACGATCACCCTTGTGCTTACGGCTGCTCTGGTGCTTGGTGGTGCCATTGGCTACCAGAATATGAGCCGCCTCGAGGACCCTGAGTTTACCATCAAAGATGCTCTGGTCATTACTCCTTACGCAGGGGCTACTGCGCAAGAGGTGGAGGAGGAGGTAACTGACGAGATGGAGATTGCTGTGCAGAAGCTTTCCCAGCTCGATGAAATCCAGTCCCGATCGGAGCGCGGTCTCTCCACGCTGACGGTTACCATGCAGGACAAGTATGACAAGTCCTCGCTTCCACAGATCTGGGATGAGCTACGCCGCAAGGTTAACGACGCTCAGAAGAACTTACCACCCGGTGCTGGCCCGTCTATCGTGGTAGATGACTACGGTGACGTCTACGGGGTATTTATTGTTTTCTATGGTAAGGATTATTCATACGCCGAGCTCAAGAAGGTCACAGATATGCTCCGACGTGAGCTTCTGCTCGTCGAGGATGTGGCAAAGATCGATAGCTTTGGAGAGCGCAGGGAAGCGGTTTACGTTGAACTTGATAGAGACCGAATCGCTCAGCTAGGAGTGCCTCCGGCGATTATTATTAAAGAGCTTCAGTCCAAGAACCTAGTCAGTGACGCGGGAAGGGCTAAGGTGAGTTCTGAGTTTATAACGCTCAACCCTACCGGAGAATATACCACGGTGGAAGATTTCAACGGCTTGCTGCTGAATGCCGATGACAAGCAATTTTACCTACGAGACGTAGGGAGGGTGGTTCGTGGTTACGTTGACCCTTATGACAATGCGATTCTCTTTGATGGGAAGAATGCGATTGGTCTCGGAATTTCCACGGTGTCAGGTGGTAATGTGATTACCATGGGTGAGGCTCTTGAGGCTCGGCTCACGGAGTTGCGCTCCGAAATCCCGCTAGGGGTCAAGATCGGCATTGTTTCCCTTCAGTCCAAGGCTGTAAATATCGCGATTAAGGGTTTTGTCGTTAGTTTGTTAGAAGCGGTGGCCATTGTTGTTGTGGTCTTGCTCTTTTTTATGGGAGCTCGCAGTGGCCTACTCATTGGCGCGGTGCTTACCATTACTATCATCGGATCCTTGTTCTTTCTTGAGCGTATGGGCGTTGCCCTTGAGCGTATCTCTTTGGGAGCGCTGATTATTGCGCTAGGCATGTTGGTAGACAACGCCATTGTGGTGGTTGACGGTATTTTGGTGGGGCTTCAAAAGGGTAAGAAGGCGGTGGATGCAGCTATTGATGTGGTTAAGCAGTCGGCTATTCCTCTATTGGGTGCTACCGTTATCGCCATCATGGCCTTTGCGGCAATTGGGACCTCGCAGGACTCTACGGGTGAGTTCTGCCGCTCACTTTTTCAGGTGATTATGGTCTCGCTACTGCTCAGCTGGGTGACTGCGGTGACACTTACACCACTACTCGGAACGATGTTCCTCAGAGGGCCGAAGGCGAAGAAGGTGGATGACGCAGACGATGCCCAAAACCCGGAAAAAGATCAGAAGCACGAGGACCCTTATGATACTGCCTTCTACCGCCGTTACCGAGGCTTACTTTCCACCTGCATCCGCTTCCGCTGGATTACTGTGGCTGCCGTTGCTGGCATCTTCATTGCTGCGGTTTTTGGCTTTGGACTTGTGAAACAGAGTTTCTTCCCGCCTTCAACCCGACCGCAGTTTATGGTCGATCTATGGCTCCCGCAAGGAACTCACATTGATGAGACTGAGGCCAAGGCTAAGGAGCTTGAGGCAGGTGTCAGAAAGATGGATGGTGTTACCCATGTCTCCAGCCTGATCGGTAAAGGGGGCTTGCGCTTTTTGCTGACTTATTCTCCTGAGCGGAGCAACTCAGCCTACGCCCAACTCCTAGTTGACGTTGAAGACGCGACTCAAGTGGATAAGCTTATTCCGGAGATCGATGCATACATCAAGAAGAACTTCCCAGGTACGCTGGGCTATGGCTACAAGTTTGAGCTTGGTCCTGGCTCGAAAGGCAAGGTGCAGGCACAATTTATCGGCTCTGATAGCAACGTGCTGCGAAGTCTAGCTGATCAGGCGCGTGATATTATGGAGGCTAATCCCAAAGCTAAGGCGGTGCGGACGGACTGGCGTCAGCGTGCCAAGGTGATCAGGCCCGTTGTCATTGAGGAACAGGCCAACCTGATGGGTATTGATCGCAAAGAAATTGCCGATGCTGTCAGGCGTGCCTTCCAAGGGCAGTCGATCGGGGTTTATCGTGAGGGTGATCTGTTGCTGCCCATGATTATGCGAGCTCCTGATGCCGAGCGAGAGAGTATTGATTCACTGAGAAGTATCCAGATCTGGAGCTGGTCTGCGCGTCAGCACATCCCGATTATGGAGGTGGTCTCAGGCTTTGAGACAAGCTATGAAGATGAGATCATTATCCGCAAGGACCGAAAACGAACCATCACTACGTTTTGTGATCCGGCGTCAGGAACGGCGAGTGAATTGCTCACTGAGCTGATGCCCAAGATCGAAGAAATCGAGCTGCCTGATGGATATGTCCTGCACTGGGCTGGTGAGTATGAGGACTCGGGCAATGCTCAAGGATCATTGATGGCAAGTATTCCGGTGTTCATCGGCCTGATGATCCTAGCGACTATCTGCCTATTCAATAACCTGCGTCAACCGCTGGTCATTTGGCTCTGCGTGCCGCTTGCACTCATTGGTGTTTCCGCCGGTCTTTTGTCTACAGGTCAGCCGTTTGGTTTCATGGCCTTGCTTGGTTTCTTGAGCCTTTCCGGAATGCTTATTAAGAATGCCATTGTGCTTATTGATGAGATTAATGCCCAGCAGGCGGGAGGAGCAGGCCCTATGGAGGCGCTACTTGCCTCGGGAACGAGTAGATTGCGCCCTGTTGCTATGGCTGCCTCCACCACAGCTCTGGGGATGTTGCCGTTGTTCTTTGACGCGTTCTTTGTCTCGATGGCGGTTACTATAGTCTTCGGCCTGGTCTGTGCCACTGTATTGACGATGATCGTTGTTCCCGTCTTTTACGCCATTATTTACCGCATTAAATAGGCTCGAATGTCATGTCTTTGAGTAAGTATATGCCCGTCAGAAAAGGTAGTTACACATCACTGCTGATCTGCCTGCTCGTGACCATGGTCGGGCTACCGCTCTTTGAGCATTCGCCACTTGGTAGAATCTTGCTGAGCATCTGGTTCTTTCTGACCTCAGGGGTATTGCTAGCTTCTATTTACGGTGATGGGGTCCGGCATTGTATGCTTAAGATTGCGGGCGCCATCTTCTGTTTTTTGGTGCTTGCTAACCTTGTCTTTGAGGCAACGGGATGGAGTTCCAGCCTCTTCCAGATGGTCGCGATGCCGTATGGCTTGATCTTTCTCATACTGGTGGTAGCACTGATTTTATCCTCCATCTTCAAGGCGGACCAAGTGACGCCAGATGTGGTCCTCGGGGCGGTCGTGGCTTATCTGCTACTCGGTATATGCTGGGGTGGACTTTACTCATTCATCGAGCTGATACATCCGGGATCATTTTCCTTTGGCGAGGGGGACAGGGAGCTTTCATCCCTGTTCTATTTCAGCTTTGTTACCCTGACTACCCTAGGCTACGGGGACATCTTGCCACTGACCAAAATTGCTAGAACTACCGCTTATTTGGAGGCCGTTACGGGTGTTATGTTTACGGCCATCCTCATCGCTGGTTTGGTGGGAGCTGTTCGCCTTGGTAAAAGGGATTCTCATCAATAATTCGTATTGGTAAAGAGAGCGGCTGAGCAAAGATCATCACGATCGTCCCGCTGAGGATGCGTTAGACTTGTGATAAAAAAAGATTGCCATCACGCAGAGATATCGTAATAATTAAGGTATCTTGATATTTTATTTACAAGATCATTCATTATTGAATCAAGCCGCAACCCTAACCTACGGGGGAGTATTTGGAGACTCCCGATGCCAAAGTGTTATCCGCAGAAACCTATACTCACGTTATCGTGATCACAAACAAATGCCGATAAAGTGGGCGGCTACAGTTTGTAACATATTCACCCGCCACTTCATCGTCGTTAACCAAAAACCAAATGATCCAACCCAACCATTCCGAGCAAAATAACCTAAGTGAAGAAACAACAAAAACATCCCGCCAGAGAGAAAATAACAAGTCTGGAAAAAAATCTCGAATACAAGAGTTTGGTCTGCAAGCTCCTACTAACAAAGTGAAAAACTTTGTATTAGATACAAACGTCTTATTGCACGACCCTGGTTGTCTTAATCGTTTTAAGGATAACCACATTTGTATCCCCGTAGATGTGCTAGCTGAGCTAGATAAATTTAAGGGGGAACAAAGCGAGCGTGGTGCTAATGCTCGTCAGGTGCACAGAAGGTTGACAGAACTTTTTTCGACCGGTGATGTAGTGACTTCAGGTGTTCCCACTGAAGGAGGTGGAACGATTCGCTTAGTAATTTATGATCCCGACTTTTGTGAGGAAAACTCGAAAGAGCTAGGTCAGTTTTTACGTGTTTTTCCTGATAGGGAACGAGTGGATCACCGGATCTTGGCTGCGACTGTGTTACTAATGGAGCATAACGATACGCCCGTTGTTCTGGTGACTAAAGATTTGAACATGCAGCTCAAAGCTCGTGCAGTTGGTATTGATTGTGAGGACTACCTCAATGACAAAGTAGACCCTGCCGAGGTCAGTAGCTATGATATGCGCTGTGTTGATGTTGATCCATCCGAGTTACAGCGCTTTGCCAGTTCTGGTGAGCTAGCCCTCGAGCACCCTCGGCGAAAGGAAGTTATACTTAACCAGTATGTGTTACTCAAAGCAGGAGAGAAGCAGACCATGCCCGCGCGACTTGATGCAAACGGGACTTTCGTTCGTCTTCAGATTCCTGAGGTATTGCGCATTCCAGATGGGCATCACCTCAAGCCTCTGAATTTGGGTCAGAAATGCTTAATTGATGCGTTACTCAACCCAGATATCTCACTGGTGACATGTTATGGGCAGGCGGGAACGGGTAAAACCCTTGTTGCAGTTGCCGCAGGATTACATGAGATGTTCAATCGTCGTTACAATGGGCTGACTATCAGTAGGCCGGTGATTTCGATGGGGGATCAATTAGGATTCTTGCCAGGCACTCTAGATGAGAAAATGAAGCCTTGGTTGCAGCCTATCTATGATGCGCTGGATTTACTGATGCAGCCAAGCAATAGCCAAGGACCACGCCGAAAGCAGCAGAAGAAGGAAAGTGGTGGGGAAGCTGCTAGCAAGCCGTATGATGCACTCATTGAGCGAGGTATTATTGAAATTGAAGCTCTTTGTTATATCCGTGGGCGTTCGATTCCGAATCGTTTCTTCATTCTAGATGAAGCGCAACAATTGACTCCTCAAGAAGCTAAAACAGTCGTCACACGTATGTCGCGGGGTTCGAAGCTAGTACTTGTCGGTGACCCAGCGCAGATCGACAACCCCTATGTAGATAGTCGTAGTAATGGTCTCGTTTTCACAAGAAATAGACTAAAAGGGCAGCCATTTGCGGCTCATGTCACATTGCTCCGTGGTGAACGTAGTCCATTAGCTGAGGCAGGTGCGCAGCTAATGTAGCATGTCTGCTATTGGTATTGAATTTCCGAGTGATGCCATTCATTAATGGCTTTCCTCTGCCATTTCTCATGCGCTCTATAAGTCTATATCTTTCTCTTTTGCTCCCAGTGCTGCTCTCCGGTTGTGCGGGTGATGTTGGTCGGGATAAGCCTTGGGTTAGCACGGTTCGCCATGAACTTGGCTATTTAGGTGCTCGCAATTGGGTTATTGTGGCGGAGGCAGCATTCCCCGTCCACAGTCGCCGCGGCCTTAGTGTAGTTCAAATCAATGGTGAAATTCCAGAGGTTGTTGATGCTGTTGAGCGTGTGATTGAAGAGAAGTCTCACGTGAAGCCGCGCCTCTATGTCGCAACGGAGGCAGAAAATGTCCCCTATGACTATGCTCCTGGTATTAAACATTATCGTGAGCAATTAGAGGAAGCCTTGCACGGTCGCGAGACGGTTCAGCTTGAGCATTCGGTATTACTGCAAATGCTCAACGATGCCAGTAAGACGTATCGTGTGCTGGTGTTGAAAACTCGCAGCGCCTTGCCATATACTTCAGTATTCATGGAGCTTGGTAGTGGTTATTGGGACGCTGATTCTGAATCAGCACTTCGGCAAATGATGGAGAGTGAAAGGAAACCATAGCTAAATATGCAATACGATGGCAGCACCTAAAAAAATTGATCAGGACCTATTACGCGAGCGTGAAGAAGCGTGGGTTGGTGACGCAGTGCTAGCGTTGTTTATGCGCCGGCTCATTCTTAAAGAACAAGGTAAAATGGACGGAGAAATGTTCATACGATGCACCTCGAACGACTTTCTCCGCAATATCGGTAACCCGACTTCGGTTGAGGCGTTGATTGGTCGTATTTATGAAGATCAGGGGCTAGAAGCGGCTTTTGACTGGATGGAGTACCAATTGCTTCCAGTGTTTCGGCTGCAGGAGAAGAATCATCGCCATCGTGAATCTCAAAAGCTCGGCAAAAGGCAAAAAAAACGCCGCTAGTTTGCCAGTGAGTGTATGAAGTTTTCAAAGTAAACTACACCGGCCTCTAGGTCTGTAATTCTAATAAACTCATCTTTGGTATGAGCTTGGTTGATAGATCCAGGTCCGATGCAGATGGAGGGGATTCCTGCTGCATTGAGGTGTGCAGCATCTGAAAACCATGGAGCACTTACTGTTTTGGATTCGGGGTTGGCGACTTGCATGCGGTTAATCCATGGGTGGTCATCACTTACCTCCATTGGTGGGTTTTCATGTGGATTGATGACTTTGAGGTCGAGTTCTTCTTCGTTGATTAATTTCTCAACGAGTGCAAGGGCACCACATTCTTCATAGAGTGCTGGCGTTGTGCGTATGTCTATTTCAGCTGACGCGAAGTCAGGAACAATATTGGGCTGTTTGCCGCCAGTAATGGTTCCTATGTTAAGAGTCGAGTGGCTGAGACTAGGATGTGTGTAAGTCGCTAGCTTACCCGTAATTGATTGTTCGAATTGGATGAGTGCTCTCGCTATTTTGAGGATAGCATTGTCTCCTGCCTCGGGTTGAGATGCATGCGCGGCTTTTCCGCTAGCTTGAAGTGTCGCCCATAGTGAGCCCTTGGTGACATTGACGATCTCCAGTGAAGTGGGTTCGCCAGCAAGGGCAAAATCGTATTCTGACGCATGGTATTCACCAAAGTGTTTCGACCCATGTTGGGATGCTTCTTCACCCATGAAGCCGGCGAAGTCGACGGCAACGGGCAGTGTAGGCAGTATATCAGCGCAATTCTTTAGCGCCTGCAGCATTGCCGCCATAGGGCCTTTTGTATCTGATGCTCCTCGGCCTAAAATGCGACCATCATCACTGATGGAGCCGAAGGTGTCCATATCCATGCCCGCCACACTGACAGTATCTAGATGTGGGCATAGTAGTATGCGGGGTCGCTTGTCGTCAATTAACGCGGCGTAGGGGCACCTTCCAATGACGTTAGGCCTATTGGGTAACACTTCTTCTTGGGTAACATCGAAAGCAATATCCTTGAGATAATCACCGACAAATTCAGCCATGGCGGCCTCACCATCCCCCTCGGTGCTACAGTCGGGGTTGACACTCGGAATGCGGATTAGTTTTTGTAGCAGAGTAACGACGTCGCTTGGCATGAAAGAGTGATAATGGGAAAGCTGAAAAATACCCGCAAAAAATGACTATGGTGTATGCAGCTTTTTGTTTAAAGTATCCACGTGCACGATGATATTGATAAAATATTGATTGATGAGGAAATTATTCAGAAGCGTTTGGATGTCCTAGCAAGTCAGATTGTTAATGATTTCCAAGGTAAACCAATGCTGGTAATAGCCTTGCTCAAGGGGGCTGTTTTGTTCACCGCTGACTTATTACGCAGGGTGCCATTACCTATGGAAATTGAGTTTCTTAACGTAGCTAGTTACCACGGGGGAACAGAGAGCAGCGGAGAGGTTTCATTTTTGGATCACTCATTACCCGATGTTAGTGGTAAGGCGGTATTACTACTGGATGATATTCTGGACACTGGAAGAACCCTTGATGCGGTGATGGAAAAACTGAAGGGAGAGGGTGCTTCCTATGTAAAAACCTGCGTGCTATTGTCCAAAGATATTGAACGTGAACACTTCAGCAAAGCTGATTATAGCGGCTTTATCGTCGGAGACGAGTTCGTAGTAGGCTATGGCCTTGATTATGATGGTCGTTACCGGAATTTGCCATATGTGGGAATTCTTAAGGATTCAGCAATGTGATCGCTAAGCGAGTGAGTGTTCTGATTTTAGGTTGCGTTTATACATGTAAAAATTCTCGCTGATATGAATATCCTTTTAGCGCCAGATAAATTTAAGGGGGTGCTCTCTGCTGAGAAGGTTTGTGAGCTCATGGAGCAAGGAATACGTAGTGTGTTACCAGAAGCGGACATTGATTCTTGTCCTATTGCTGACGGGGGCGATGGCTTTGCTGATGTCCTGCGGCTTGCTCTGGGCGGTAGGTGGGTCAGCTGTAAGGCGACAGATGCGATGGGACGTCCTATGCTTGCACGTTACGTATTATGTGGTGAAACAGCGATTATGGAAATGTCTGCGGCATCTGGAATACGCCATATTCCAGAACACATGAGAGATGTTTGGCGTGCAAATACTCTCGGAACCGGGGAAATGATACGTGATGCCACAGAGAATCATGAGGTAAGGCGCATTATCATCGGTATTGGTGGTAGCGCCAGTAATGACGCTGGCTGTGGTATGTTGGCTGCGCTTGGTGTTCGCTTTTTGGACCGTGACGGCATGCTTTTGGATCCTACTCCCAAAGGGTTGACACAGTGCGTTTCTATTGATCGGTCACAAGAAATCGACTTGCCGGAAATACAGGTTGCCTGCGATGTCGATAATCCTTTGCTTGGACCTCATGGAGCTGTCCAAGTCTATGCACCTCAGAAGGGAGCGTCGGAGGGAGATCTAGAGGCCTTAGAGTCTTTTTTGGAGCGTGTTGTCGATCTCATCAATGGTGGTGAGGCATCGCTTGCCCCTGGTGCAGGCGCTGCTGGCGGTTTGGGCTTTGGGCTCTTGCAGTTTTGTGGAGCTTCCTTGACCCCCGGATTTGATTTGATAGCCAAGGAGGTAGGTTTACCTGATAAAGTCAGTGTCAGCGATGTTGTAATTACTGGCGAGGGAAGGCTCGACGATCAGACATTACGCGGTAAGGGGCCGGCAGGGGTTGCTCAAATGGCAAAGGAGATGGGCAAGAAGACCGCTGTAATAGCCGGTATTGTGGATCTGACCAGTAACGAGGCTACCGCGCTATTTGATTATGTTTGTCAGCTCCATGAGCCAACACGTTCTCTCGAGCAAACCATTGAGCAAGGTGAATCTTTACTCATTGAAAAAGCCGCAGAATTGGCCGTTGTCTTGAAGCGGGAGTCAGAGCTCTTATAACTTGGGTTCCTGTTTACCCGATAATGCGCGCTTTACTTGCTCATTTCACGAAGTTCAAAATCCGAGTAAAATGGATCCAAATGCTGCTCTCGTTTTCTCTGCACAAGCTCTCCATCTTCTACTGAAAATTCGTAGAGATTGTAGATGCCCTTCATGTAGTCAAAAGTGGTGGTGTCGTCTTCGTAGAGTTGGCAGCTGCGATACTCCGTTCCATAATGTCGAATTTCAATGGCAGCACCCTCTATGTCTTTGGTCCGGTTGAACGAATCCTTGAGCATAGGAATGAGTGAGCCTTCTTTGACAAAGAGTGGTGGCATGTCATCGAGCTGTTCCGCCGTGACTACGATCGTGGTGCCATTACCTGCAAGTTTTCCGGTGTAGAAGTTATACCAATTACCCTCAGGAAGATTTACTTTGCGTTCTGTTTGAGAATTGATGAAAGGCGCGACCAGGATGTCAGGTCCGAACATGTAGAGTGTGTTATCTTCGATGATTTTTTGATGGAATCCGTCTCCATAAGGGTCAACCTCACTGTCAAGTTTGCGTTCTTCCGACTGGGCTAGTGCTTTTGCTTCACCAGTCTCAAGCAACATGGAACGAACGGGAGGGATGCCTGCCTGATTGTATCGTGCAAAGGCGGTGTAGAGGTAGGGAAGAAGCTTCATCCGAAGCTGGATTGTGCGGCGGATCGCATCAGTGGATTCCTCGTATGTCCATGGCTTTGTCTTGCTAGCCCATGCATTGAGCATTGCCATGGGGGATAGGCATGTGGTGTGCATGCGATTAATCCACTCACGACTGTTTTGTGCACTACGGATCTCAGGGCACCAGAGAATGCCCCCAAGACTTGCGGCAGAAATACCAGTAACATATTGATCGTGACCGTAGGAGTCTGAGTAAATCACAAAAGGGTAATTGGATGCAGCACCATTACTTGCCCTTACTTTCGAATACGTGCGTCGATTGTTTTTCTGATAGAGGTCTTTGTAGATCATGCGTTGTAATTGCATGCCGTATGTTTGACGCATGACTTCAGCGGGTGTTCCGGAGGGGAAGGTGGCGTGGTCTGGCCACAGCCAGAAATCATAACCGTCACATTCATCAATCTTATAGCCGGAAATACCGATGTCGAAATGATCTGTCTTGTGTTGGTCCAGTAAAACCTTGCGTGCCTTAGGAAGCATGTAGTCTGGGGCAATTCCAAGCCACACCGTGTGTGAGCCTGATAGGGGATACATGTCTTCGTATATTCTAGCATGTTTGGAGATGTATGGGTTGACCCAGAGGTTGAGACGGATGCCGTCATCGAGGAGTTTTTGAGAGAAAGCTGCGGGGTCTGGAAATCGCTTTTTCTGCCATTCGAAGGTGCAAGGATAAGATTTGGACTGCCAACCAGGCTCTAGACCGATGACATCAAGTGGTATGTTATGGTCTTTGAAGTCGGCAATCTCTTGCTCGGTTTCACTCGCACTAAATGAAGCTGGGGTGCGGTGCCAGAAACCCAAGCCCCATAGTGGAGGCATTGCCCCGCCGCCCGAATAGAGGTTATAACGAGCCACAATATCTTGCAGGCTTGTTCCTGTGAAGCCGATAAGCTCGAGGCCCTCGCCTTGGACATATGCCTCAACGGCATCACTCGGCGGTACGGCCAACCATGGGCCAGATTGTTTTTCGTCAGCTGGTGGATTACGGTCGACTTCTTTGGGAAGCGTTGGTGAATCTTTACGGTTGCATACTTGGTTGTAAATTTTCAGATAAGCTGCTGTGTTAAAAAAGACCCCATAGCCTTTACTGGAGATGTAGAAGGGCACGGGAGCGTGGGTGGAGCCTCCGTCTTTGCTGTAATGGTCAACCTTGAGCTCAATCACCTTACCGCTGCGCATGGTTTTATCGAACTGTAGGCCGTAACCGTAGATTTTCTCGTCAGCTTCGGTTGGGATGTAGACCATGATCTTGTGATCTGAATTGAGACGGTAACGAGCGTTCTCTAAAGCTTCGGCCAGAGGCGTATCAGCAAGTTTGTTCAATGCGGCAATTTTAGGTGGTTCACCAGCAAGATCGCTGTAGCGGTAAAGCTGATCCGTTTGACCTAAGCTGGAAATGTAAACGCCATTGGCTAATTTCTTCCAATTGGTGATCGGCTTAAGGTCGGAGATGTTACCATCTGGCGCAGCAGAAACAGAATACGCTGATAGGATAGTGAGGAGGCACAAAAAGAAAGCTGATCGCATGATGATATGATATTAATGATTTCTTGGGCTGTAATTCCCAGCGCTGACTATACTGATTTGAGTTTGTATGTCTTCCATAAAAGAAAAGATGACCACAAAAAAACCGCCCGTAATTGGCGGTTTGGTGCTGAGTATAAATCAAACAGTAATAGGTGTAAAAGTGGTGGCTCCACCCGGGATCGAACCAGGGACACAAGGATTTTCAATCCTCTGCTCTACCAACTGAGCTATGGAGCCTCACCTTTTGTATGTAGCAAAACTGCTACGGTGCGGGAGGGGTTTAGTTCCCGTTGACGGGATTGACAATAGAAAAATAGAGGAAAAAATAAAGATGGCTTAATGGCGGGGCTTCTTGTGAAGTAGCTCGCAAACCATATACGCAAAACAGGCACCCTAAAATTAGAGTGCCTGTTGAAAAAATGGTTAGCAGGAGATCCTGCTCGGGGGAGACTTATGCGCCTTCCTCTTCAGCAGGTTTGTTCCTTTGAAAACGCCAGCGGATTGCGTGACGTTTGACGGCCGTGCGCTCTTTACGCTGTTTGCGCTGTGTCACGGTTTCAAAAGCGCGACGACGACGCATTTCCTCTAGAATGCCTTCGGAGTCGAGCATTGATTTAAGTCGCTTGAGGGCGCGGTCTACGGGCTCACCTTTTTGGATTTCGATACCTCTCATAAATTGGTTTGGATAGTGTTTATTGGCGGGTTACACCGATACAGGAGCAATTAAACAGCTGTAGGGACGCGGAAGCTAGGGGGCAGTTGGTCTACGGTCAAGCTGAAAGATTTGAAAAAATCTACCTATCTTTGGTGAATAGGATGTTGGCATACCTCTTAATTACCCGCTGGGATTAGTTTTTTGATGCTTTCATAGATCGGACGTCCGGTAATACGGCGATGGAACAGGTAGAGGGCAACAAGTGCAAAAAGAATGTTGGTGGCCCACGCGGCTAGCAGGGGAGGCATATGGCCTGCTTCACCAAAGGTGAGAAAAAAGCTCGAAGAAAAGAGCATCCCAGCTGACAAAAAGAGGGCAATGGAAACTCCGCCACCGAGTCCTCGTCTACCAAAAACAATACCAAGTGGGGCTGCCAGTAAGATTGTTATGAGGCATATAATGGGCTGTGCAATTCGGTAATGCCACTGGGTGAGATAGGGGAGCCGATTAGCCCATTGAACTCCGTCGTGAGCTTTAAGCCAACTATTGAGCTCTGGAATGCCCAAGTGGCTTTGATCGAGGCCTGGCTTGACGATTTGCCATGGGGTTTCTTGCCAGTTACGAGTGATGCTGTTTGGAGTATCTAGCTTAATGGGTACGGGCACAGCTTGTAGATCAATGAGCTGAAGATCTGAGAAGGTCCAATTTTTATGCTCGCGGGACCACTTTGCTTTTTTTGCTTCAAGTTTTGTCGTCGGGTGGTTGCCCTCATTAAAGGAGTGCACTGTGATGTTTTGTAACTCACCTGTTTTTTCGAATTGATAAGGAAATGAGCCCACCAGCCAGACTCGCCTTGATTTACTGTCTCGGTATAGCACCGAGCGAGCTCGTTCTGCTTCACCGTCTTTAGCGATGTCGATAATTACATCCTTATTGCCTTCTGCCCAAGGTCCCCAGTGGTAGTTGAAAATAAGGCATATTACTGAGCTAAACACACCCGTGATGAGGAGTGGCATGACGATCCTAAACACGCCGCGTCCCGTTTGGATCATGGCGACTATTTCCTGATGTCGCGACATTTTACCCAAGCAATAGAGAAGTGAGAGCAGGAGTACGTAGGGGAGAATAAAGACAAACATTGCTGGGATAAAAATGCCATAGTAGCTGATGATAACATCGCTCGTGTTGCGGGCTTCGCTAAAGTCCGACATATTATTTTGTAGGTCGGTAAGGATCATGACCGTCAACAACGCTCCCATGCTTAGGGCAAAGGAGGTGATAAACTGTCTGGTCATGTAGCGATCCAGTCTGCCAGCACAGCGGTATAACCAAGACGCAATAGCTGGTAGCAGGCAGAGCAGCCCTAGAAGATAAGGGCGAGCTCGGTGCCCAGCAATATCGGTATCGGGAAAGCCTAGAATGTGCTCGTCGACGGCAAGCATCTCTTTGGGGATGATACTCATGGCAGCAATCAACCCCAACAAGGTAATGGCAGTCGGCCACAGGTATTGTTTGATTTCAGAACTGCCTGACATGGGAGGATGATGCAGAAGCACTGCCTATGAGGCAAGAAGTAACCTTACGGGGTATCATCTGATTCTTACAGGAAAAATACATCAGAAAGACATGGGAGTGCCTTGCGGGCTTGGCCAAGTCATGCTATCGATAGTGCGGCTCGATTATATGTGAGCGATAATCATTTTTTATGGGAATATCCGACCGACCATACCAGCAAGCAGCACCCCACCAGAGCTTTGGTGGGTCATCAAGGCCGCCGTCGAGACTAGATGGTAGCCCCGTGGTCAAGTGGCTGTTAATCATTAACATCGCGGTGTGGTTGCTGGATATGATATCCAATGCTACACCTCAAACTCAGAGCTCATTTTTGTGGAGTTGGGGGCATTTTAGTGTGGCAGCCGGTGTTGAGCAGTTGCAACTGTGGCGATTTGTTAGCTTTCAATTCTTGCATGCCAACGGTCATCACCTCTTGGTCAACATGCTGGGCTTGTTTTTCTTCGGCCACTTTGCTGAGCGGTGGTGGGGGAGTCGCCGGTTTCTTTGTTATTATTTGGCGACGGGTGTGGCGGGTGCCTTGTTTTATGTGGTGCTTTTTTACCTTGGTTTTTTTGGGAATGATCCAATTCCGATTGGTGGAGGACAAACAGTGCCCGCCAGCTATATACCAATGGTAGGTGCATCTGCGGGTATCTTCGGTATCCTAGCGTGTGTGGCCGTAATTGCACCGAATTTGCGGGTGCTATTGTTTTTCGTTTTACCAATGAGCATGCGCACCTTTGCGATAGGGGCATTGGGAATCAGCGTGATTGTTATATTGTTCAATCTAGATAATGCGGGCGGCGAAGCGGGGCATCTTGGCGGTGCAATTCTAGGTTTCATCCTGATGAAGAATCCGTGGTTACTTTCTTTCATTTCGGATGAGGCAATGCTTTCAAGGCGCCGCCCAGTGGTGGATGCTACCATTGTTCGCGAGAAAAAACTGCGCCCGCGCATCAACATCGATATGGATGATTCAGAGGTTGACCGTATTCTCGATAAAGTAAGCCATGAGGGTTTGCAGAGTCTGACCGAGCATGAGCGTGATATCCTCAAGCGTGTTGCTGACCAATAAATACTTATCGTAAACTCACCATATTTAGAAAAATGACTGATGACGAAATGATTGAATGCCCAGAACAGGCGCTACAAATGGATCGTCTGCGTTCTATTATGCACCGCTTACGAGCTCCAGGTGGCTGTCCGTGGGATGCTGAGCAAACACATGAAAGCTTGTTGTCTAATCTAATTGAGGAAACCTACGAAACGGTCGATACGATTAAACGAGGAGATTGGAATCATCTTAAGGAGGAGCTGGGCGATTTGCTATTGCAGGTTGTGTTTCACAGTGAGCTGGCAGAAGAAGCTGAGCGGTATAATTTCGATGATGTTGCCAGAGGGGTTTCTGAAAAGCTGGTTAGAAGGCATCCACATGTCTATGGGGATAGCAGTATTGAGGATACAGATGGCGTTTTGAATCAGTGGGATGCCATTAAGAGAAAAGAGAAGGGTAATGAGCAAAAGCCGTATTTGGACGATGTGGGAAAAGGCTTACCCGCTATGTTGCGTGCTGCCAAACTCCAGATGAAGGCGGCGAAGGTAGGATTTGATTGGCCTGATGATCAGGGAGTAATGAGTAAAATCCGCGAGGAGCTTTCTGAGGTAAAGGACGAACTACATGCTTTTGGGGAGGGCTCCACCAATGAACGAGAAAAGCTAGCGGAGGAAATTGGCGACCTCTTATTTTCGGTTGTTAATCTAGCACGACGACATGAATTGGATCCCGAGATCATACTTGAGTCGACTAATGTTAAGTTTGAAACGCGTTTTGCTGCAATGGACAATGCACTACAGAAGAAAGGTAGCAATCTTGATTCGGCAACACTCGATGAGATGGAGCTCGATTGGCAAAAGGCCAAATCGGTGACAAATTAGCGCATGCTGCTAACAGTAGGCTGAGGGGAACAATGCCTCAGTGAGTAATATTGTTCATTTCGGACCTTACTCGGGTCTGAGTTTTCTCTCCAGTTGTTTGGGAGAAATACCGAAGAATTTTTTCACATCAGTACAAAAATGACTGTAGTAAAGATAGCCAAGTTTTTCACTAATGTCATGCAAGTTAATGCCTTCACTAATCATGCGCTTGGCAAGTAGCGCTCGGTGGTTGCAAAAAAGATCTTTAGGCTTGAGGCCAACTGCGGATTCAACATGGCGTTGCAATTGAATAACTGTGAAGCCGAGAATTTCAGCTACTTTCTTAACATTGAAATTGTTCTGTTCAGCTAGCTGAAGAAGATTGACACCTGACTTGTCTAAGATTCTTGCGCCTTCGCGGTGGAATGGTGTTGGTGTTGCTGGCCTACTCATAGTTGATAAGTTTATTTGTTACGGAAAAATTCCTAAGCTACAAGAAATATTAGCGGAAAAATGTAAAGCCTGCACTACTTTTTTTGCGCTTTATTCAAATTTTCTTTAAAAAAGATAGCGTATCTATTATAGAAAAAGAACATTAAAAGTCATTGTTTTAGTTTTTGTCTTATCCAGGACAGCGGCGCACGAGGGGGCTTTGATACAAACAACCAAATATACACGAATGACAAATTCAAGCCCCAGTAATAACAGTGTAAGCTGCGAGAACAGCCAAGGGCACGTGCTTAATGCCAGCATGCTCAGGGTGCATCGTTATAGTGTTTCGTTTGAGGTTTGTAATCCGTTTTGTAGTTTGCAGCTCTCAGAGGTGCTGAGAAATTTCTGTATCCACATGAACGGTCATCTTGTCTATGTAGGCGAGGCTGTCGTTTCTAGTATCGTGAATGCTGGTGCAGTCCTAGTGTGTGAGGCGACACTTAGCAGTGGCTGGAAGGAGGTTGATTTTTTTGCGAGTGCTCAGCGAGGTGCGCTGGTGACTCAGTTTGATGAGTTTGTAAATGATTGGAAAAAAGCCCACCGTGTTTCGGCTGATTTTAAGCTCAATGTTGCTGATATGCAGAACATGATGATTGGACTCAAGCGCTGGCTTGCTCAGATCGACTTGGGTATTCAATCGACTGATACGAGCGATAAAGTGGCGTTGGAGCGCTCTATAGTTAGTGAAGTAGAAGCCAGGATGATGGATGAGCTTAATCCACAAATAGCTAATTTTGAAGCATCCACTCGAAATGTGAGCGCTTCAGATCAACCAGCTCACAAGCTTTATGTGAGACGTCAGATGCATCCTCTCATGTTATGCTCACCATTTGCGTATAGAGCCTATACCAAGCCTCTGGGCTACGCTGGTGATTATGAGGTGGTAAACATGATGCTTCGTGACCCGTTCGAGGGAGACTCACTATTTGCCAAAGTTATCAATAGCGTCTTTCTGAGTTTTGACCCTGTCAAAGCACATAGGAATCGCATTGATTACCTGCACGAGACCCTCAAAAGAGAGGCGCTGCGAGTAGCCCAAAGTGGTCGCCGCTTGAAGGTACTCAATCTTGGTTGCGGATCCGCTCATGAAATTCAGCGTTTTTTGAGTAATGATGAGATTAGTGATTGCTGTGATTTCACCCTGCTGGACTTTAACAGGGAAACTATCGATAATGCAAAAAGCGTTCTACTTGGTCTCAAAAACAAGCACGGTAGAAAGACTCAAATTAATATTCTGCAACGCTCAGTGCATCAGTTAATTAAGCAGGCGAGTGGTGGAGGGGCTGAACTAGAATGGGAATCATATGATTTGGTTTATTGTGCCGGCCTCTTTGATTACCTGTCTCAGAAGGTTTGCAAAAAATTAGTTTCTGTTTTTGCTAAATTATTGCACCCGCAGGGGCTATCGATTGTTACGAATGTCTCATCAACGAATCCTTGTATTGGTTGGATGGAATATGTCGTGGAATGGAATCTTGTTTATCGTGGTGATTGGGAAATGCTCGACTTGATTCCTTTGGATGGAACTGTTATGGAAACCCAGCTCAAGAGAGAGGCGACCGGTGTAAATTTATTTCTAGAGATCAGAAAAGTCTCTATGGATCGCTTCGGTAGCTCGTGAGCGCCATCCAAGTAATAAAAAATGAGCGAATCTTCACACACAATAAAGCAGCTTTTTAAGATTTCAGAAGAGCGCGCTAGAATAGCGAACTGTCAGCAAGCGGCTGTCTTTGGTGCTATTTTTATGATGGTCGGTGTGGGCCTCGATGTGGTTGTTTATTACGAGAGAGTGAATGAACTTTTGGTTAACCGTGTTGTGACGGCGGCCTTGTTGATCGCTTTTGCAGTACTCTCTGGATTTGTTAAGAGTAACCTATTGGCAAGGTTGGTGGTTCACACCGTTGCGATGTTGCCCATCGCCTCGATATCGCATATGATTTTCACAACCAATGGGGCGGATTCTCCCTACTATGCGGGTCTTAATCTCGTATTGGTTGGGGCCACCTTATTGTTGCGTTGGAACACGTTCGATAGCGCAATCAATGCTTTGCTCTGCTTGTTCATGTATACTTGGGCTGTTTTCAGCCATTCTGAAGATCTCTTTTGGAAAGAGGCATTCATTCCGAGCTATTTTATTTTTGTGACTGGTGCAATCACTACGACGGCCACGTATTTTTACAATCACAGTCGATTCAGAGAGTTTTGCCTGGCAAAGGAAGTTGCAAACTCCAACAAGAAATTGAGGCGCATCAACCAGCAGCTGGAGGAGAATAACGAGGAACTTGAAGCTGTGAACCAAAAGCTAAAGGAGCAAGGTAGCTTACTTGTTCAGAGCGAAAAGCTTTCGTCTCTTGGGCGTATGAGTGCAGGGATCGTGCATGAGGTGAATAACCCGCTCAACTACAGTAAGATTGCGCTACACACTTTGAAGACGTTTGAATCATCTATCAGCGAAGAAGAGCGAGAAGATTATATGGAGGTGATTTCTGATGCGGAGGAGGGCCTTGTTCGTGTGATTGGTATCATCACTGACTTGAGATCTTTCACTCGTGGGGATACAGCAGCGATGGATCGTATCAATGTCGCGGCTTTTGTCGAAAGCGCTCGCAAACTTGCCAGCTCCACACTCGCAGAAATTGAGCTAGAGATAGATATCGATCCTGCCGCAGAGATCGAGGGCAACGAGCGGCAACTCTGCCAGTTGTTGATTAATTTCCTTCAAAACTCTGCCAGGGCCATCGAAGTTAAAGAGGCTAAGCTGGGGTCATTCGATGGAAAGGTGAGCTTGAGCAGCGACTCTGATGAAAATACTGTTACTCTCATCTTACGAGACAATGGCTGTGGTATCTCGTCAGAGGATATTGACCGTATGTTCGAGCCCTTTTTCACCAAAAATGATGTCGGTGAGGGAATGGGTCTCGGCTTGAGTATCTGCCACCGCATACTCGATCAGCATCAGGCGAAAATTGAGGTTGAATCAGTAGTTGATGAATTCACCGAGTTCAAAATACATTTCAATAAAAGTATATTAATGTAGCTTTTTATGTAAGAAAACAGAAGCTAAAGTGCTTGGTTTATCGGGTGAAATAACTTAATAAAATTACATATTAAAAAGTTTATGGATAATCCAACGCAAGATCAACTAGTTCTCTTTGTCGATGACGAAGAGAAGACACGAAAGTACTTCTGCCGCCTATTTGGTGAAAAGTTTAACATTATCACTGCAAATGACGGAATGCAGGCGGTCGAGCTATTTAAAGAAAATATCGACCAAGTCGCAGTGGTGGTAACAGACCAACGCATGCCAAACATGACAGGCTCCCAACTGCTTGAGAAAGTCAGTGAGTTGAAGCCATCATGCATTCGAATTCTCTCCACTGCCTACGCTGATATTGATACAGCGATTGAAGCAGTCAACAAAGGTGGCCTCTACCAGTATATTACCAAGCCGTGGGAGGTGAATGATCTGGAGTCAGCCATCATGCGTGCTCTTGAGCTATTCAGCATACAGCAAGAGCGGGACGCACTGTTGCGTCAAAAATTGTCGAGTGTTGAAATGCTCGCATCATCTGACCGAGTTTTGTCAATTGCGACCATGGCAGTCTTTAGCCATGAAGAGTTAAGTCATGTGGGGGAGGCTCTGAGGGCACTGGTTGAGTTAGCAGAAATCGGAGCTAAAGATGACGTTAAAGAAGTGGGTCTCGACCCAAGCATCAACTGGAGAGAGCTTTATCGCAGACATTTATTGTTTTTACGTAGCATCAAAGAGGGTCTCACAGGTGACAGTCTCAAAGGTGATGTGCTTGATTACGGTCAAAGCGTTTCTGTAGGTGATGTGGTAGCTCCGATCACCCAAGAGTTGGGTTGTTTCCAATGGATAGGTGAAGAAAAATCTGAGACAGGTTGGCCTGGTTCAATTGAAGCGATCCAGTCAGAAGTTAAGCCGTTTCTTAAGGCTATCACTGATGTCATGCGGGACGCAGGAGTCATCTTGATCTCTCAGACACAGGGAGGTATCGAATTTACGCTGTCTTCACGTTTGCTCGCTAAGAATCTTGAGCCGCTGCGCACAGCTACCAAAGAGGCACCATCAGATGCCAGTATCGCAATGTGTGCTGCATTTTTCAGAATGGCGCACTCGGGAGCCATGTTTGAAGTGGTGCCAGAGTCTAATCGTGAAATGGTCCGCCTTCGGGTGTTGTTTGATTTGACTAAACGCGTCGATATCACTGAAAGTGGATGGGACTCCTTGGTTGTGGCTCTTACCGGCAACGACATCTTCTGGGCCCGCTATGGTGCCTGATCAGCGCTGCTTGCATTACTACGATTTTAGCTTGAACGGTAAGCTGGCATTGCCAGTCCGAATTCCGCTGGTTATCTACAAGCCTTAGAATCCCCCGTGGCCATATGCTTGGCTGCCTCGGCCTTGTTGGGCGCGGGTTGTGTCACCTGATTTTCTTATTTCGGATGCCGTCAGAATATCTTGATCCATTTGACGTTGAAGTGCTGGGTCAGGCGCACAAGAGGATACGATTAGAAGAGTGGCTGAAATTGCTGATAAGAGAGCAGTCACAGATTGGTGGCCATTGGAGCGGGTCGTATTTTTCATAACACTAAGCATTATGATATTCTACTTGTGTTATTTCAAGCTGCTAATTTTTGATGCGCTTATGTCATAACATAATGCAGCGTCTCTATTTAGTATTGCTTAAATGAATTGCTCGTATCATATCCCAGCCATGGCAGTTGCTAAGAGTGATCGTTTGAGAAGGTTGGGTGTGTTGACCCCGGTTTTTTCATTACGTAGAGATCGAGACCTAGGTATTGGCGATACCAAAGCCCTGCTGGAAATGGTTGAGTGGGCCGCTTCTCACAAAGTAGGTTTTTTACAGCTCTTGCCCATTAATGAAACGGGAGCTGATCACAGTCCCTACAATGCGATAAGTTCGGTTGCACTGGACCCGCTTTTGATAGCTCTTGAGGATATTGCCGAGATCAGTGATGCGGATATTGAAAAAGCATCAGCTAATCTGGTGGGCGACTTGAACAAGAATCACCTTGTAGATTATGAGCAAGTAAGTGCTGCCAAATGGAGTCTGCTAAAAAAAGGCTTTGATTTGTTTTGGGCGGTTGAAGATGCGGATACTCTCTTTGAGGCATTTTGCGTGGAGGAGGCTGAATGGCTCGTGCCATACTGTAAGTTTCGTTGGCTAATGGAGTTGGCAGGAACCGAAGAGTGGGAGTTATGGCCCGATGAATACAATACTCCAGAGGCGGCAGAATCATATCTTGCTTCGATGCCAGTTGAGGAAGTGGAGCGCAACCTTACCTTCTATGCGTGGGTGCAATGGCACGCATTCTCACAGTGGCGAAAATTGAGAGAACATGCACACCAGCTTGATGTTAAACTCATGGGTGATATTCCAATCGGCATCTCTTACAGTAGTGCTGATGTGTTTTTTGAGCCTATGTGGTTCGATCTCGAGCTCTCGGGAGGTTCGCCACCTGAGACTGTGTTTAAGGACGATGCATTTGCTTGCCAGTGGGGGCAAAACTGGGGCATTCCCATTTACCGCTGGGATGTGCTAGAAAAAAATGACTTTTCATGGTGGCGCCGGCGCATTGAAAAGCTGACTGATATTTTTCACGTCTTCAGAATCGATCATATTTTAGGTTTTTATCGCATTTATAGTTTCCCATGGCGGCCGAGACGAAATGAGGAATTCATTGGTCTGACCGAAAAGCAGGCCAAAGATATCACAGGAGGTCCACTTCCAGAGTTTTTCCCGCGCCCGGATGATACGGAAGAGAATAAAGCGGCGAATCTAGCAGATGGAGATAAGTATCTGAGAATAATTCAAGATGCTGCCGGAGCAGGGGAGGTTGTTGGCGAGGATTTGGGCTGTGTGCCAGATTATGTCAGGCCTAACATGGAAAACCTCGGTATAGCAGGATTTAAAGTATGCCACTGGGAGGTCAGAGGGCATGGAGAAACAGTGTCTGGGGCGGACTATCCAGAGTGTGCATTTGCGACCTATGCCACTCATGATCATGATTCTATTCCAGCGATGTGGAGTGGGTTAAAATCTATGCTGGGTGGGCTAGATCACGAGGGCGCACTACGCGGCCTCGAGTTACTTAGCGATTTTGCAGGTTTGCCGAAGGGCTCACGAGCTGACGCGTATTCTGATTATGGACCAGTTGTAAAGTGGGCGTTGTTTGATCGGCTGCTGAAGTCGAATGCCAATTACGCGTCGTTAATGATCACAGACATCATCGATAGCACTGAGCGAATCAACATACCTGGCACAGTAGGCGGTAAAAACTGGCGCTACCGCTTGCCGTGGAAGCTGGAGGATATGCCCGAGCCATTGCAAAACGATTGTTCCCGCTTAAAGGAGCTAATCCAGATTTCTGGACGAGGCTAAGTTTAACGCGCGCTCGAGAATAAGATGGCTGAGATGCTGTTTTGATGCCTTGGCTGGCTTCACAGTGTCGTCAGCTGAGATGATGATGATTTCGTTTTCATCGACATCAAAGCCGATGTCCTTACGGGAGATATCGTTAGCGATAATGAGGTCGCAATCCTTACGGTTTAATTTTGTGCGAGCATTCAATTCGATCTCTTGTGTTTCTGCGGCAAAACCAACTAAAATGCCTTCATAGCCAAAGATTCTCCGAGCAGAGCCAAGAATATCTGGCGTCTTGATAAGTTCGAGGTTAATGGCATCGGCCGTCTTTTTGATTTTTTGCTCGGAGATTGATGCTGGTTTGTAATCAGCAACCGCAGCAGAGAAGATGGCAATATCAGCTTTCATGATATAGTGCTCCACGGCATCATACATTTCTTGAGTGCTTTCGATAGGAATGTAGTCGACCTTGTCGGGGACATTAATATGAGTCGGGCCCGATATTAGGATAACGCGGTGACCTTGATCCGCCGCTGTTTTGGCGATTGCGTAGCCCATTTTACCCGATGATTTGTTCGATAGAAATCTAACGGGGTCAATGGCTTCGCGCGTAGGGCCTGCGGTGATGAGAATGGTCATCAATCTTTATGTCAGCTTGTGAGTATGGATTCGGCCTTCTGAATCACTTCGGTTTCCTCGCTAAGTCTACCAGGTCCCGAGTAGCCGCATGCGAGCATGCCGTCCTTCTCAGGCCCTATAATATGGCAGCCGTCTTGCTCCAAACGTGTGATGTTACGCTGAGTTGCTTTGTGTAACCACATTTTGCCATTCATGGCAGGAGCGATAAGCACAGGCGCTTTAGTCGCTAGATATATGCTTGATAGAGGGTCAGGCGCAAGGCCATTGGCGAAATTGCCTATGGTGTTGGCGGAGGCTGGGGCCACTAGTAGGAGATCTGCACGGTCGGCAAGATCGATGTGCCCAGGCTTCCAAGCTTGTTTTTCATCTTGTAAGGTAACAAACACTGAGTTTTGCGAGATGACTTGTAGTGTGAGGGGGGTGATGAATTCGGTAGCTGATTGTGTCATCACACAAAAGACATGATGACCTTTTTTAACTAATTGAGATGCAATGCCAGCCGCCTTATAAGCGGCGATTGAGCCGGTAATACCGAGTATGATGGTCTTCATTTTTTGATTGTTGAGGCCTTATAGCTTTTTGAGCCGAGAGGTTTTTAGGCGTTCAGCCACCAGTAGTGACTTGAACTGTTGGTAATCCTGTTCTCGTGTATCTGACAGTAAACGGTAGGTATACTTTGAACACTGCGTGATTTCTCCAAGTGCGTTTTTCATGCGCAATGCTATGACCTCTTGAGAATCTGAACCCCTCCCAGTGAGGCGCTTAAAAAGTTCTTCTTTGGTGTGAGGCATCACAAAAACATCTGCCAAGGAGCTTTCGATGCTCAAGTCCGTGCAGCTGCGAACTTGATCTGCGCCTTGTACGTCAATGTCCATCACGACATCAATTCCTTTGGTGAGATGGTTGAGAACTTCAGCTTTCAGTGTGCCATACAAATTCCCATGTACTTCAGCATATTCAAGAAATTCGCCAGCACTTATTTTCTGTTCAAATGTCTCTCTTGTCAGGAAATGATAGTCGTGACCGTCACACTCACCCTCTCTGGATGGTCGAGTTGTGCAGGATATGGAATAGATAGCCTCGTCTTCATCGGCTAATCGCCTGCATAGCGTCGTTTTTCCTGAGCCCGATGGGCCAGACACTAGCAGCAAAATACCTGTTCGCTCTGTTGTCATGATCTGTTCGCGATTGTTCTATATGTTGTTAGTTACTTATCCCGTGTCTTTCCCTTGAGCATAGCCTCAATGAAAGGATCAATATCTCCATCCATCACAGATGCAATGTTGCCTGTTTCTTCTCCGGTTCGCAAGTCTTTGACCATCTGATAAGGCTGAAAGACGTAGGATCTAATTTGGCTACCCCAGCCGATTTCCCCCTTGGCTGAGTATTCACGGTCGGCTTCGGCACGTTGTTTGTCTTCTTCTATTTGGTAAAGTTTAGCCCGTAACAATGACCATGCATTTTCACGATTTCGCAGCTGAGAACGCTCTTGTGTTGAGCGAATCATGATACCAGTTGGCTTGTGTTTGAGTATGACGGCGGTCTCAACCTTGTTTACATTTTGGCCGCCAGCGCCGCCGGACCTGGCCGTGCTGATTTCAACATCAGAGTCTGGAATTTCTATATTAATGTCTTTGGAGATTTCGGGCGTCACGTCGATGGCCGAGAATGACGTGTGACGTTTGCCTGCAGCATCAAAGGGTGAAATACGAACAAGGCGATGGACGCCACGTTCGTTTTTGAGATAGCCGTATGCATAAGGACCATCAAGTTTGAGAGATGCTGTCCGGCAGCCAGCGCCGTCTCCATCTTGGTAATCTAGATTAGTGACCGTAAACCCTTTGTTTTCGGCCCAACGTGTATACATACGCAGTAACATCTCTGCCCAATCACAAGCTTCAGTGCCACCTGCGCCTGCCTGGATAGTAAGGTAAGCATTGGAGGCGTCAGTCGGTTTGTCTAAAAGGGTGATTAGTTCAAATTTGTCCAGCTCATTAACAATAGCATGAAAGTCATCATGTGCTTCGCGGGCAAATTCGATGTCGTCTGTTTCTTTGGCTAGCGCAATAACTTCGTCAAGATTGTTGGTTCGATTTTCTAGCTCAAGAAAGGGATTGAGTCGGCCTTTGACAAGATTGGCCTCACCCACAATGACTTGGGCTTTGTCGGGGTCATCCCAGAAATCCGTATTGGCCATTCTGGTGTCGTATTCAGCAAGTTTGTGTTTTAACTCCGGAATGTCAAAGATACCTCCTGAGTTCAGATAGCCGGCTTTTTAAAGCTCCGGTATCGAGCGCCAGGAGGTCAGCGATATTGTGTTCACTCATGCTTGGCAGATTCTTAGCGACATGCAGGCAACATACAAACCCCAAATAGTAAAAAGGCAAAGCAGTTCTTTCTGAGGTAAATTAATTGTTTTGTATGAGACGAAATAGCTGCATTATGAATCTGTAAATGGAAAAATCAGAGGGGATCATCATTCGGCTGACGAAGCTAACGGAGACAAGTTTAATTGTGCATTGGTGCACCCGTCACCATGGCTTGATCAAGACAGTTGCGAAAGGTGCACGACGATCAAAAGGAGCTTTTGCAGGCAAGTTGGACTTATTCTTTGAAGCAGAGATTAATTGGGTTCGCAGCCGTAAGAGCGAGCTGCATACCCTGAGTGAGATTGCAGTAGTGGACTACCGAGAAAATATCAGGAAGCGTTATAGAGATACACTTGTAGCCTCATACTTTGTCGATTTGCTAGCACATGTGGTAGAGCCTGATCATCCCGTGCCAGAGCTGTATGATCTGCTGCAAAGAGGACTCGGGTATCTTGGGGAAAATGGCGCCGATCAACGAGGCGTGATTCACTTTGAGCACGAGCTGGCACGTTTACTGGGAGTGGCTCATGAACGATCAAGTGCTGCGATGGCAATCGAGCAAGCTTTTGGAAGTATGCCGAGGTCAAGATCATCATGTATGGATGAAATAAGTCGATGAGCGTTCGGGCGATTTATGTCTGGTCATGAGGTTTCGGCTGGTGTTTACTGCATCTATAAAGATCTTACGATAAAACGTATTGATTTAAGCACAACTCAGCGAGTATCTAGCAATACGTAGCGAATAAATAGCGAATAAATAGCGAATACCAACATATGGAATCAGGGACAGCCAATCTATTGCACATGCTGCATGATCGTGTCAGGCAGCTTTGCCAAGCTGGACGATGGGATGAGGCAAAAAATACTGCGGGTGCAGCAGTCGACAAAGCTCGAAGCGAATATCAACAGGATGCCGAAAATATCGATGAGTTATCATTTTCCCTTGAGGTGCAGGGGGATTTTTATCGTCAATATGGCAACCTTGAAGAGGCAAGAAAGTCATACTTTGAGGCGCTAGATTTGCTCAAGGGCGAAGATATACAAACTGAGGCAATGGCTCGGCTGAGTGCTAGTGTTGCAGTGGTCTATGAGACCGACGGCAATACCGATGAGGCTGTCACATTTTATAAGCGCAGTATTGAGTTGTTTGAGCGAATGGATCCGCCCTCGGCCATCGACATCGCTAGTTTGTGCAACAACTTGGCCTACATCTACAAAAGCTGCGGTGATTTTGATGCGGCAGAAACATTATATCTTAAAGCTCTCGAGCTTTATAATGAACAGTTAGGTTCAGAGGACGAGGAGACCGCTGCGATCTGCAATAATATAGGAGCGCTCTATCTTGCGGCTGGCTGCTACGACCAAGCTCGGGAAATGTTTGTCATGGCTCTTGATGCTCGTCAGAAAGTCTTTGGTGACAAGCACCTAGAGACTGCTCAAGCACACGCTAACTTGGCAGTAGCCCTGAGCCACACTGGTGAAGATGGCTGGGCAAAAGAAAACTACCAAACTTCTCTTAAAATTTACGAAGAAAAAGTGAAGGATGCCCCGATGGATTACGCCACAGTATCTGCCAACTTCGCAGAGTTTTTGCGTTCGCATGATGATGCCAAAACGGCAGCTTCGGTTGAAAAGCGAGCCAGTAAGATGCTCAAGAAAGCTCATTAGCTAGGCGGAAATAACAGGGGCAATGAGTGTCGTAGTTATCGTGTGAGCCCGTTACCTATTGAATGGATTTTGCCATTAAGGCCTCAATCTCATCAGCTTCGATAGGAATGTCAGCCATGAGGTCAAGATTGTCTGTTTCTCTGATGAGGATGTTGTTTTCCAAACGTATGCCTATTTTCTCGTCGGGTATATAGATACCGGGCTCAATGGTGAGGACCATCCCGACAGCATAGGGCTCATCGGCAGGGCAGACGTCATGGACATCAAGCCCGAGGTGATGGGATGTGCTGTGCATGAAATACTTTTTAACCAAAGGCTTGCTGGCATCCTGTTGTTTTGCCTCGTCTTCATCAATTAAGCCTAATGTGATGAGTTCGTGCTCCACGAAATCAATAGTCTCCTTTTGATAGTCATCGGGAGTGATGCCTGGACGCAGGATATCGTTACACTTTCTCAAAACTCTTAATACGGCATCATAAACAGCTCGTTGTCGCTGAGTGAATTGTCCATTTACCGGAATAGTTCGGGTCATATCGGAATTCCAATTAGCGTATTCTGCGGCAACATCCATGAGTAGTAATTCTCCATCTTGGCAGCGTTGGTTGTTTTTTATGTAGTGCAAAATACAGCTGCTTTTTCCGCTCGCAATAATCGGCGTGTAGGCAAAGCCTGTCGATTGTTGCTTGATAAACTCGTGAATAAATTCAGCTTCAATTTCCCATTCGCCAACACCAGGCTTAATGAAATTTAGCACGCGCCTGAAACCTGCTTCCGTGATATTGCAGGCTTTTTGAATCATATTGATTTCTGCTGAATGTTTGATGACTCTGAGTTGGTGCATCAGAGGAGCAAGTCGCTCATACTGATGATCGGGATAGTCTTGTTGGCATTTCTTGAGTAGTCGTACATCACGAGTTTGAACGGTTATGTTCGCCCGTGGGTGCTCATTAGCATTAAGGTAGATATGTGATGCTTGCTCAGTAAGGCGCTCCAATACTTTGTCAAATTGACAATTCCATTGGACATTGCCGATGCCAGAGAGCTCGGTAGCTTTTTGTTTTGATAATTTTTGCCCTTCCCAAATAGCAATATGCTCGCTGGTTTCTTTGATAAATAGGATCTCGCGATCCGATGGATCAGCGGCATCAGGAAAGAGCAACAAGGTGCTTTCCTCCTGATCGATGCCAGAGAGATAATACAGATCTGAATTCTGTCTCCATGGAAGAGTTCCATCAGCGTTAGTAGGCATTAGGTCATTGGAATCAAGAATTCCAATACTGCTCGGCTTCAGCATTGCAGATAATCGTGATCGATTATGCATAAACAATGTTGAGTCGGCGGGCTCGTATCTCATGAAATGAAGTGGATGGTGTCAGTCTTGTGCAGTCTCCGCATTGGATGGCATTGGTGAGCGTTTGTTAATCTCTGCCCCAACCTAATTTTTGACGCAATGTTGAGTAAAAATTACGCCCCTCGAGTCTGAGCAATGGCAGCGCATGTCCAGCTTGCTCGACTTGAATTCGATCACCTTGATTGATAGCCATGACATCGCGACCATCTACGGTGAGAAACATAGGGCATTCGGCATCTTCTGCTGGTGCCAGCTCAACCAGTGAGCTGTGAGAAACCACTAGAGATCGATTGCTGAGCGAATGGGGACAGATCGGGGTAATGACAAAAACTTCAGCTTTGGGTGCAATCAGTGGACCGCCTGCAGAGAGTGAATAAGCTGTCGATCCAGTCGTTGTGGCAACAATTAAGCCATCGGCGCGATAATGGTTGAGCAGCTCACCATCCACCCATGCGTCCAATGCGACAAGGCGACCTGTTTGGCCCCGGGCAAGAGTCACCTCGTTGAGTGCACGAAAGCTTTTTGTTTCACCATCAAGTGATGTAATGGTGGCACGCAATTGCATGCGTTTGATTAGTGTGTAGTCTTTTTCGGCTACTGCTTTGGCGAAGATGTCGAGTTCACTGTCGGTGCAGGTTGTCAGGAATCCCAAGGTTCCGACATTGATGCCTGCAACGGGGATATCAGCGGGCCCGAGTTGATTCGCGGCGTTGAGCATCGTGCCATCTCCACCCAAAACGGCAACGAGATCGCAGGTTGCTGCCAGTTGGCTTGACTCTAGGCCGCCCTCTTCGTTGATCAGTCTTGCTGTCGTCTTCTCAAGCACAGGAACAAGATTTTGTCGTTCCAAGGATAGACAGAGATTTTGGATGATTTGATTTACGCCTTTTTTATTTGGGTTTGCAAGGATGCCAACTTTCACGGCGGCAGGGTAAGATGTTTTTTTGTAAAGTTACAGGCTAAATCTGCTATGTTAAATATATACAAATGAGCACCTTGTAAAATTCAAGTCGTTGTGATAATAAACTTCTATGAAACATTACCTTTGGGTAAATAGCAAGATTCAGCCATTCAATCATCTTTGGATGATATCCCTCTGTGTTGCTTCGCTGTTTTTGTTCACTTCTTGTGATAAAGTTAGCGGATTGGTAGATCGGTTAAAGGATATAGGGGGGGCAGATGCATATTCAGCGGTTGACCAGATGAATCAAAAGCAGGCTATGGAAGTGATTGCCGAGGAGTCAAAGCTGGTTATGATTGAATTTTTCAGCGATACATGAGGCCCTTGCAGAAAACTTGCTCCCGTGTTGGAGCAACTGGCAGAAAAGAATGCCAAAAAATTGCGCATTGTAAAAGTAGATGCCAACGAAAACTGGGCATGGGCTGCAGAAGAAAAAATCCGTTCCGTGCCGACCATTCAATTTTACCGTAAAGGCAGCAAAGTGAAGGAGTTCACTGGTGCTTATCCTGAGCGTGTGCTTCAGGAGCAGATTGATCAACTTGCCAGCTCAAGTAAGGGGAAGACCGACAAAGAGGGTAATCCTGTGGTTCCTGCGATACAGCCAATGCCGAAGGACTGGCTGCCCCCTGGGGTTAAACCTCAATAATAAGAACCCAAGAGTACGGTGAGTAATGTTCTGGGGCCTAGAGTGGCGCTCAGCTTGCTCAAACTACGCCATTGACCCCATGGCCCATAGTGTCTAGCTTCCGCGCCTCTAGACGTCACCATATGCCATGAGCGAGGAAGCAAAAAATTACAAGGATACCCTCAGTCTGCCTGAGACCACTTTCCCCATGCGAGGGGATCTGGTGAAAAATGAACCCAAGCGTCTTGAACGCTGGAATGATGAAGGTCTTTATGAGCGCATACAAAAGCGCCGCAAGAATCAAGATGCCCCACGCTTTATTCTGCATGATGGGCCGCCATTTGCCAATGGAGACGTGCATATGGGCACGGCCTTAAATAAGGTATTGAAGGATTTGGTGCTCAAGTCCAAGACGATGGCGGGTTTTGAAACCCCTTACATTCCCGGCTGGGATTGCCATGGGCTTCCTATTGAGTTCAAGGTGATGCAAGACGCCAGGGATGAGGAACCGGCGGAGGTTCGCAGGCGCTGTTCCGAATTCGCTCGTGGATTCATCGATATTCAGCGGGAGAGCTTTCGGCGCTTGGGGGTATTTGGTGATTGGGATAATCCTTATTTGACGCTCGATCCCGGTTATGAAGCAGACATCATCCGCACCTTTGGTAAGCTAGTTGAGATGGACGCGGTCTATCAGAGCCGTAAGCCTGTGCTTTGGAGTTATGGGGCGGGGACAGCACTCGCAGAGGCCGAGGTAGAATATTTAGATAAAAAGAGCATGGCGGTTTATGTTCGCTTTGCTCTCGCCGAGGCAGAGGGGGATCTTGCCGATGCTTCGATGGTGATATGGACGACGACTCCTTGGACATTGCCTGCCAACCTTGGTGTTGCTGTTCACGAGCAGTTTGACTATGTTTGTGCTACTTTTGATCACGTAGATGGTCGCAAGCACAAGCTCATTGTTGCTAAGGATTTGATCGATGATTTCGCAGCTAAAACTGGATTTGCTTTGAGCGAAACACATGCTGAGTTCAAAGGCGGAAAGTTGGAGGGGATGGAAGCAAACCATCCGTTTTTACCACGCACGGCTAAGATTATCTTGGCTAATTTTGTGACCACAGAGACGGGGACGGGTGCGGTGCATATTGCTCCCGGTCACGGTGCTGATGACTACGTTGCAGGCCAGCAAAATGATCTTGGTTTGTTATCTCCGGTCGATGCAGATGGCAAATTCACTGCTGAATGTGGATTAGATGAGTTAGTTGGTCAGCATGTTTTTAAGACTAACAAACGTATCACCGAAATTCTAGAGGAAGTGGATGCAATGCTTGGTCGTGAGCTTTACGAACACCAGTATCCACATTGCTGGCGCTCCAAAACGCCCATTATTTTTCGTGCGGTTGAGCAGTTCTTTATCTCACTCAAAGACATACGAGGCATAGCCTTGGAGGAGATCGATAAGGTGGAGTGGTTGCCAAAGTGGGGTCGGAATCGTATTTATGGCACCGTGGAATCTAGGCCGGACTGGTGTATCTCACGGCAGCGTACATGGGGGGTGCCGCTTCCCGTGTTCTTTGACAAGGAGGGAAAGGCGATCATTGATAATGAGCTTATTGGTAAGATCGCAGACTTAGTGGAGACGGAAGGAACCAACGTGTGGTTCGAGCTCGATGACGCCGCACTAGCTTCTCGCCTTGGGCTTCCCGAGGGCTGTACGAAATGCCGTGATACGCTAGATGTCTGGATTGACTCTGGATCGAGTCACGTCGCAGTAATGGATAGACATCCCGAGCTATCTGCGCCTGCGGATCTTTATTTAGAGGCTACCGACCAACATCGTGGTTGGTTTCAAAGCTCGCTGATGCTTAGTGTAGCAGCGCGCGGTGCTGCTCCTTACAAAGCGGTTATGACTCATGGCTTTGTTGTCGATACTTCGGGTAAGAAAATATCTAAATCAGGAAGCAAGCCGATCAATGCAAAACATTATTATGATCAGTTTGGATCTGACATTGTCCGCTTGTGGGCTGCATCAGTAGACTGGCAGACAGAGGTCCCATTCTCCGATAAGCTTTTCAAACAAGTAACCGACCCGTATCGCCGCTTACGCAACACCCTGCGTATTTTACTGGGCAATATCAATGGCTTTGACGCTAATAATCAGTCAGTTGCTAAAGAGGACATGACCTTACTTGATCGGTGGATACTTGAGCGGCTCAATGGTGTTATCGCAGAGTGCTGTAAAGCATATGACGCATATCAATTCCGTAAGGTGTTTAACGAAATTAATCAATTCTGTGCACATGAGCTAAGTGCGCTCTACATCGATATTACCAAAGACAGAATGTATTGTGATGCGCTGGATTCACAGCGCCGACTGGCGGCACAGACTGTGATGCATCGTGTGTTTGATGCGGTATGCCGCTTGATGGCGCCGATACTTGCGTTTACAGCTGATGAGGCTTGGGAACATGCTGGTCATCAGGGCAGTGTTCATGAGCAGGATTTCCCCACTTTGGATCCGGATTTCAATTCGGGCGAAGCGACAGAGCAGATAGATATGCTGCTAGAGTTACGAGCTATCATTCAAACAGCTATCGAAAAAGAGGTGCAGGCAAAGTCATTCAACAAAAACAATGAGGCTGATGTGACGCTTACTCTTCCCAGTGGTCACCCTTGTCGCGATCTCTTAGCTGACCGCGACTTTGTGACGGAGTTTTTCATACTTGCAGATCTTCGTCTGGAGGTGGGTGAGCAGGTTGTTGCCACGGCGAAAGCAACAGATCATAGCATGTGTCCACGATGCCGCCGATATGAGCCATTGGTGACGGATCTCTGTAGCCGTTGTGATGAGGTTATGTAGGTAATCACAGGTTCCGTGATGCTAGGCAGTTTTCTGCCATGCCGTAACTTAAAAGACGTTATAGGTTAATAAACAATGAATAAGGAGCTATCTCGCGAAACACTGATCAAGCATGTTCTCTGGATTACCGCGCCATTGTTTATAGCAGACCAGCTATCAAAATGGTGGGTTGTAATGACCTTTAAAGTGCCGTTTGTGGTAGTAGATGGGGTGAAGCATTTTGTCGGTGAAGACACCCGTCCTGTCATAGATGGTTTTTTTAACCTTGTAAGGCGCCACAACCAAGGGGTTGCATTCGGAATAGGTAATGGAACTACATGGGCACCAGTGGTTTTCCTCGTCGTTCTTGTTGTCGCACTTGTGTTAATTCTATTTTTCTGGAGACAGGGTGCTTTTGCAGGTCCATCACGTTGGTCCGCCCCTTTACTTTTAGCGGGAATTCTGGGTAATTTAACGGACAGATTGTTCCAAGGATTCTGGCTGGAGGCCTATAAAAATGAGAGCTTCTGGGAGCGCCTTTGCCAAGGTTATGTTGTCGATTTCCTTGACTTTAAACTACCACTTTACGATAAAATAATGCCGTCAAGTGGAGGTCATTGGCCAGCCTTCAATGTCGCAGACAGTTGTATCTCGATTGCAGCAGCATTATTGTTTCTCACCGCACTCATTGAGATTAAAAACGAAATGGCAGAGAAAAAAGCAGCCAAAAGCTAGCACGGCAATTGATTCAAAAGATCCACTCTTGCTTACTCATAGAAGTTAATTAGATTGATGATGTGATCGGTAATGTATCGCAAATAAGTCAACCTCTCAGTGCCTTTGCGGGACTTTTGTTGTTATGCGTGTGTATGTGCTGGTTTGGTCTAGTTACACCGTGTTGCGCGGAGTCGGAATCTGTCAATAAGCCTGTCGCTGCCACTGATTGGGCAGTGCCGAGTAATCAGATTTTAGACCGAGCACAGTTTTTTTCTCAGCACCCTAAGATATTATCTGATATTGCTAACAGTCTATCAGCGATGAGGCAGAATCATAATTATTCTGTCTATCTAGTTGTTTGTCACAATGTCCTGAGTTCAAGTCTTAGGGAACGCGCTGACCAACTCTATGAATCTTGGGTAGGGGACTCCGGGCGAGGCATGGTCATTGTCTATCAACTAGACCCTGTGGCTTACGGTAATAACCCATCTATTGTTTATCACAAAGGAGATGGTTTAGATCTAAAAGGCAATGATCAAGCCAATCCTATTCCGGAGAGGGACGTAGCTTTGATGCTTAATGATGTTATACATGAGTTGAGGGAGCGGAATGATCCCAAGGCGGTTATGCTAAAATCGCTTGTGTTGAATATAGAGAACAAAATAACTCGTTATCATGATATTCCAGAAGCTAGCTGGACAGACTCTGAAAGCGTAACGATGATCGCTATTTTCTCCGGCTTTGTGATCGTCATACCACTCATCGGATTACTTATTAGGCAGTTATTAATGACGTCGAGTAATCGTGCTAACCAAAGATACTACTTTCCAGAAGTGAAGGTGGGTTATAGGCTGGGAGCTCCTTATGGAGGTGGCTGGGTCAGCCAGCAGAGTTTCTCTCAGGCCTCTCAGCAGCACTCGGACGTTTCCCCCGGTTAGGTAGAAACATGGACACGCTATAAACAATGGGGTAAGCGAGGATGCTCAACACCACGCCGATGGTCAGGAATCCTACCACGAAGTCCGCCGGGCTGCCGACCACCTTAACTCCCAAGAATGCAATCTCTGTGGATTTGTCAAAGGGGAGTGAAATTTGGATATGCTCACGGATCCAGTGTCCAAAATTAATTTGCAATGCGATGAGTGGGGGATGGGTAAATGGGTTTGTTACCCAGCACGCGGCCATCGAGACGGGAATATTGACCCTGGCCCTCATGCTTGCAAGAGCTGCCAGAAGCATCTGAAAAGGCAAAGGTAGCATAGCGCAAAATAAGCCGATAGAGAGTGCTCCCGCTACGGTATGCCTGCAGGGGTGCCACAGGTCTCGCTGAAAGAGAGGTTTCGTCAATGCGCGAAGCCATGGGCGCTTTCGAATGTGGGGGTGTCGCAGGTATCGATACGCCTTTCTGACTATTCGTAGATATCTGCGCTTCATAAGAGGATTACATTTTTAGAGGCCAGTAAGGCTCGATCCAACCAAGGGTGTCGACGGGTGGTTGATGTCTGCAATGATCATAGATGGATTACAGCTTTTGTATACCAAACATGGTAGCATGACGGCAAAAAAAACCCGCACTGAAGTCCAGAACGGGTTGGTGAAGTATGAACAGGCTTTCTTGTCCTAGACAATCAGCCTGCAATGTTACCACTTTTGAGTTCTTGTGTGGTAATAGTGCTCAAAGCCAAGGGCAGGTGGGAACTCAGACAATCCATCGTGAGGATTCATTTCGATGCGGTGATCTTCACCACATCGCTCGTAGGGAGGTTTGAACGTCCCTTTGTAAGTGGGGCAATAGAAGGTGAAGAGCTCATAAAATCCGTAACCAACACGTTTGAACGCACGTCGGTATCCGTCCATGACTCCATATGTCCATCCAGCATTGGCGCCATATTGTTCAGTCTTGCGCACCATTTGTTCAGGAACTTCTGCAAAACCGTGAATGATGTTGCTGAGTGCACGACCAAGCTTGCGCGTTGATGTGTATGTTGATCCGGGAGGTGCTTGGATATCAGCCATCACACCTGCTGAAGTGATGATCAGGGCTGTAAGGATGCAAAACGAACGTTTCATGATTAATTTATAATGCCCGTGTTTTTATGATCATGCAATCTGAAAATAGCTTTTTTCGTAAGCCTGTTAAAGGGGGAACTTTACTGAACTGGCGGCGCTTCTATTCTTTTTTCTATTTTACGAATAGCACGTTCGGAATAGTCGATAATTCGGTCACTTTCATCCTTGGTGTATGGAGTTAGCAATTCGATCGCCCAGGCGTGTTCCTGCATGGCAAGTCCACCAATAAGATAATTTTTTTCAGCATCAGTCTCGGCTGTGGTATTGAGCTCCGTCCATATTTTCTTGAGAGTGTCTGAATCCCGTTCTGGCCCATCTCGGAGGATTTGGTCAATGGTTTTGTATGCGTCTTTGCGCATTATTTTATTTTTTGGCTCTTTGAGGAACTTTATCAAGGTGGTGATGTGGTCATCATTACCGAGCTTGCCAATCGCCGAGAGTGCAGCGCTTTGATAGGTGGGGTTATCTGAATGAAGGGCATCATCGAGGGCATCAAGAGCAAGCTCACTACCGGCCGATCCCAAGATGCGCAGCATCGTCAATTTGACATTTTCATCCTCAGCAGATTGATAGGCCTCAAAAAGGTCATCTGCGTAAGTCGATTTTTTGGAGGAGGCGCTGATGATCGATTTTAAGGTGTCCTCAGCAGATCGTCGCACAGCTGCAGATTTTGAATTCTTCACCAAAACAAGCAAATCTTTGATCTGCGCATCAGCTTTGGGGTCACCGGAACATGATCGCATCGCTGTAATGGCAGCCGCTGCGGAGTCTTCCTCCTTACTTTGCGTGGCGTAATCGATAAGCGGCTTTAGATGGGCTGGATTAGCATGGTAAGAGATAACATCCTGTAATAAGCCTTTGCGAATATTGGATGGGCATTTTGCCTTGAGGGTGTGATTGAGGATGCGAGTGGAGATATCGTAATCGCCCTCTGCTTTTGCATGACGAAGAACGAGCAGGATAAGCGGCTTTTGCTTGTTTTCTTGCATGCTGGTGGCTTCGTTGAGGATTCTTTTGAGCTCTGGTTCGGTTAGTTGAATGCCATTGGCTGCAAGTTGACTATAGCCCTCGTCATTTTTCTCATCATTGAGCAGCTTCGCCTCTTTCATAATATCATTATAGAGGTTGTCTAATTTTCGTTTTTCCAAGTAAGCACGACCAACGACGGCGGAAGTAATGATAACAGCGAGCAGCATGCTGATCAGGGCCCACTTGGCACCATTAGAGATTGTTTTTTTTGCACTCTCCATGCCTATGGCCGAGTCTGGTGACATCGAGTCGGCACTTTGACTTGAATTCGGAGTCTGAGTAAGGGGCTGCGCCTTGATCTTTGCTGATGTCGTACCTTGATCGTGAGGATCAGTTGGCTTGAGCTGAGGAGCTGGCGTGTTTGCGGCTGGCGTGTTTATCTCGGTTGGGGAATTGAGTTGAACTGTGGGAGGAGCTGCCGCCATTTTGACCGTTGGTTCAATGGTGGCCATTTTGACGGTGGGAACAGCTTGTGCAACTGGTGTTGCATCACCATTGGTAACCAATTTAGCGGTGGGAACGGCAGTTGCGGAAGGGGTGTCTGTAGCCGGTTGGTTTTCCATTGCCATGAATTGCTCAAGAGCCTCGCGTGCGCCCGCTGGCCTTTGGTCCATCTGGCGTTCAATATGCCACATGATCCAATCTGCGCCCCATTGGGGTATATCCTCTCTTATTTCCCTGATGGGTGTCACATGATGCTGCAGGTGGCTGACCATGACCTCGGCTGCGCTCTCGCCATCAAACGGGTGTTTGCCCGTGAGGGCATAATAATACAGACAGCCTAGAGCGTATAAATCAGTGCGCTGGTCCAGAGGAGTGCGCTCGAATTGCTCAGGAGCCATGAAGAAAATAGAGCCAAATACTGCGTCACCATGATCGATGGTTTGTAGCGAGGGGGAGGCTGAAAACTTTGCTAAACCGAAGTCCACTATTTTCACCTGAAATTTTCCTGACGGTAGCCAGCATACCATTAAATTGCTTGGTTTTAGGTCGCGGTGAATGAGATTCAAATTTTGTGCCGCTGCGAGCGCCTCTTCCGATTGTATGATGATCTCACGCAGGTCATCCCAGGTAAGAGTGTTCTCCTCTACCATCTCATCCAGTGTGCGGCCATTGATGAGCTCCATGACGACATAGGGTCCGTCCTCATCAATCCCAGCATCATAGATGGTGACAATATTAGGGTGCTGCATCGACGAGAGAGCGGTGGCCTCCTTGAGTAGGTTTTTAGTCGCTTCCTCTTGATCTTCGTGCCCGCCGTCCGCTAAGACACGCTTGATGGCTACCTCTCTGTTGAGCTGAGTATCAAAGGCTCGATAAACCGATCCAACGCCTCCTTGCCCTATCTTGCCTCTGATTTCGTATCGCTCTTTGCTCATGAATGATGATCTAAATTAGAAAATAACTTTCGGTAAAATAAGCATAGGTGCAATCATCAATTTCATGAATCAAATAAATTAAACCAAGAAACCTACGGGATCCATGTGTCATGGAGTGAAGTTTCAGTTGCGTATCAAATCGAGCTATTGAATATTGAAGCTAGATGAGCGACAAAAAAGATAATGACTTACCCGATCCTGATGAGCTGCAGAAGATGCTGAAGGAGATGATAGGTAAAATAGGGGGTGGCGCTACAGTCATGATGCCTGGGTTCGGTGAGCAAAGTATGACGCCAGATTCCTCCGATGGTGAAATTGACTCCAAAGAAATAAAGCGGGCTGATGAAGTTTTCGATTTTAATTACAAACCTCGCGATATTAAACAACACTTGGATCGCTTTGTAATTCGCCAAGATGAGGCAAAGAAAGCGCTATCGATCGCAGTGTGTGACCATTACAATCATGCAAAATACATGCGCTCATATGAGCTGGAGCACGGGAAAACACCTGATGGGATTGAATACCAAAAGCAAAACGTCATTGTCGTTGGTCCGACTGGTGTGGGCAAAACGTATCTCGTAAAACATATCGCAGAATTGATGGGTGTTCCTTTTGTGAAGGCAGACGCCACTAAGTTTTCTGAGACAGGTTACGTTGGTGGGGATGTCGACGATCTCGTTCGTGAATTAGTTCAAAAAGCAGACGGGGACATCGACTTAGCTGAGTATGGAATAATTTATATAGATGAAATTGACAAGTTAGCTGGTAGCGGCAGTAGCATGGGTAGAGATGTGAGCGGGCGAGGGGTGCAAACTACACTGCTCAAATTGATGGAGGAGACGCAAGTGGCGGCGAGAAACCCCAATGACATGAAAAGCCAGATGATGGCGATGATGGACATGCAAAATGGCCGTGACGGGGGTAAAGACACAATCAACACACGTCACATTCTATTCATTGTTAGTGGAGCATTCTCAGGTTTGGAAAAAGTGGTCAAAAAGCGTCTCAGATCTGGGCAAATCGGATTTGGTGCTGATACGGTTGATCATCCCCTAGATGGAGAGTTGTTCAGCGAGGTCAATACTCAAGACTTCATCGATTACGGCTTTGAAGCAGAGTTCATTGGTAGGCTGCCTGTGCGCGTAGTCTGTGAGAAATTAGAGGCGAAAGATTTTGTCAACATTATGCAAAACTCTGAGGGTAGCTTGTTGCGTCAATATGAGCGTGAATTCGCGGCCTATGGTATCCAGGCAAAATTTGATCATTCTGCCATCGAGTGCATCGCTCAGCGTGCAGAAACAGAAAATACGGGTGCGAGAGCCCTCATGACTGTGTGTGAAAGTCTGTTGCGTGATTTTAAATACGAGCTACCTGGAACCGCGGTCAGTGAGCTCATTATTGATGCAGATCTTATCGAGAAGCATGATGAAGTACTGGCTAAGTATCGAGAAATAGGAAGACGCGTCAACGTAGCCAAAACCAGAGAGGAGCTTGCTCTCTACTGCCGTGAGTTTTATGAGCAACATCGTATTGAGCTTTCATTTACTGATGAGGCTATTGACCTACTGGGTGAAGAGGCGGCCTCTCAAGGGCGCAGTGCTCTCCAGATCTGTCAACAACGCTTCAAGGATTACCAATTCGGACTAAATCTGATTCAGAAGAATACGGGCAAGGGCGATTTTGAGCTTGGTGTCGAGGCTGTTGCTGATGCCGACACATTCTTGAGTGAGTGTATCGTGCAATCATACAAAGATATTGCTGAGAAATCTGTTGATGCTGGTGAAATTGATGATGGCAAAAGTGGTGCAGATGATATTTGATCTGCCGGTAGGTATTCAGGTATCACAGATCATTTTCGCAGCAGTATGAATCATCACCAAGCATCAGCCCAAGCATATCCTTCTGGTAGGGTAGCTAGTTCATGTTTGCTCTATGGAGCTGTAGGTATGGCTTTGGCTCTGGCAATGCGCTTGTTGGGTATGTTCGACCAGGGCGATATTGTGCTTAAACAATTATTGTCTGGGATGACATCGGATTTGTTTTTGGTCGTTGTCTCTGATCCTTTGCTATTCGCTGTGGCTGCGTTGTTTTCCTTTGGCATCGCTTTTGCCGTATTAGATTCACCCGCGCCCTGGCGGCGTATGGTGCTTGGATTGACTGCTTTGGTTGTGTTGCTAGCGATGGTGCCAGTATGTGCTTTGTGGCAAATTTACTTTTCTCCGTTTTTTGTCGTGGTTGCTTATTTTTGGGCTTGGTTTTGCACGATGATGTATACCAGTCAGCATATCATGCCGTGTGACTCGGATGACAGTGTGCATGTTCGGCAGTCCATTGCTCTTGCCACATCGAAGTCCGTTGAGGTGACTGCTGTAAAGCCGAAGGATCCCTCGGTTGATACACGTGTGGATGAGATTCTCGCCCCTGTTGCCGAGCAATTAGACAGTAAATATAAACCCAAAGAATAAGTGACAAATGGCCAGAGCTGATTATCCAGAACCCGTTGTTGAGCTGATAGGGGAGTTGAAAAGACTTCCCGGTATAGGACCTCGAAGTGCCGAGCGTATTGCTGTATGGCTATTGCAGCATCCTAAGACGAATGCTGTAGAGTTGGCAGAGGCCACTCTCAACGCAAAGCGGGAGGTTGATTCGTGTGCTGTGTGTGGTTTTTTTTCCAGTCACGGGCGTTGCCCAGTGTGTAGTGATGAGCATCGAGATGCTCACGAGCTATGTGTGGTCGAACAGGCGACCGATGTTTTGCCCCTAGAGCGCTCAGGTGTATTCAAAGGCTACTACCATTGCATGGGTGGAAAGTTGTCGCCTTTGGACAATGTAACACCAGAAGATTTACGTATTACGCCTCTCATCAAGAGGGTGGAAGCAAACCCTGGTGTGGAGGTTATTTTGGCACTTGGGGCTGATGTCGAAGGTGAAGCTACCTCCAACTATCTTGCAGAGGTGCTTAGCACACGTGAGTGTCATGTAACTCGTATTGCTCAGGGATTACCGGCAGGTGGAGGACTTGATCATGCTAATGAGCTTACCTTGATGCGTGCGCTGCAGGGACGCAGGAAAATAGAGGATTGATCAGTCCTTAGCCGCCTTGGGGTCAAGTGCATCGCGCAGGCCGTCTCCGAGAAAGTTGAGGGCGAGTAGTGTCAATGAGAACGTGATCGAGGGAATGATGAGCAGTCTCGGGTGGGTTTCCATATAGTTAGCACCTTCACTAAGTAGGATGCCCCAGGAACTGTTGGGCGATTCGACACCCAAGCCGAGGAAAGAGAGCGTCGCCTCTGTCAGCACAAAGCCAGGCACGGTCAAGGTTGCATAGACAATGACGGGGCCGAGCATGTTGGGCATAATATGGCGCATCAGGATTCTGCGGTGGCTGAGCCCAAGGGAGACCGCCGCCTCGACAAATTCCTGCTTCTTTAACGACATCACCTGAGCCCTTGCAACGCGTGCCATCGTTAGCCAGCCGAGCGCACCGATGGCGATGAAGAGAGGAACTAGATTGACGAATTTTTTGATGAACACGGCATGGTCAGGCCATCGGCCAATCAGGGCATCAGTGAGTTCCTTGGCGTGTTCAGAAATAAGCAGAGAGAAGAGGATGACTAATACTAAAAAGGGCAGGCCGTAGAGGATGTCGACGATGCGCATCATCAGGCTGTCTGTCTTGCCTCCCGCGTAACCGGCGATGGCTCCGTAGATCAGGCCGATGATGACCGACACCGTGGTGGCGACAATACCCACTAGCAGGGAAATCTGACCACCGTAGAGAAGCCTTGCCAGCAGGTCACGGCCGGATTGGTCTGTTCCTAGCGGGTAATCTCCACTGGGAGGTAGGAAGGTGTTGTTGAGGTCCTGGGTGTTCGGGTCAGGGATGATTGAGAATGCCGGCAGAATGAAGCAGAGAATACCAATGATGAAGAGAATCACCATGCTGACCATAGCCATCTTGTTTTTGCGTAGCCGCAGCCAAGCGTCGGACCAGAGCGAGTGACCCTTGTCGATTGGTTGGTTGTGGATGTCCTTACTCATCGTTGGCTAGATTTAGGCTCTGATGCGCGGGTTGAGCATCGCAAGGACAATGTCCGCGGCCAGATTGGCAAATACAATCAAGGTGCCAAAGAGGATCACTACGCCCTGCAGGAGGAAATAATCACGGTCTTTGGTGGCATTGACAAAGTGTTGTCCCATACCGGGAACCTGAAAAATGGTTTCAATGATAAAGGAACCTGTGATTAGCATGGCAAATGCGGGGCCGATGTAGGCGATGGCAGGGATGATGCCTCCGCGTATGGCATGCTTGGTGACAACCACGGCGGGGTGCACCCCCTTGGCGTGGGCCGTGCGGATGTAATCTTGGTTCAGGACCTCGAGCATACCGCCGCGGGTGATACGTGCCAGATAGGCGGCTGTGGCAAGACCTAGAGTGAGCGCAGGCAGTAGCCAATCCAGCGGATCTCCCCAGCCGGCGACCTTGAGGAAGGGAATGCGGGTAGCCACTTGACCAGCTAGCAGTGGCGCGATGACAAAGGAAGGAATACTAATACCAGCCATCGCAATGACCATGGTGCTGTAGTCAATGTAGGAGTTCTTTTTGAGTGCGGAGAGAATGCCTGCAGGAATGCCGATGAGGATAGCAATGATCATGCCGGCGATTCCGAGGACGAGAGAGGCCGGGAAGGAATGGCGGATGATCTTGGATACTGGCTGTTCCTTGACCGGTGAGTCACCAAGCTCGCCACGGGCCAAGAGACCCAGATAGACGATAAACTGCTCCGTGTTGGATTTATCCAGGTGGAAGCGCGCTTTGTTTTTTTCAATGATGTGCGCAGCATGTGCTTTTTCACCGGAGAAGGGGTCCCCTGGCATCAGTCTGACCAGCATGAAGGTGATCAGCAGTAGGCAGAAAACCACAACGATTCCCTGAAGTAGGCGGCTGATGACAGTGCGGATCATGCGGGGTGAAGTTGAAGTTGGTTTTGAAGAAGCTCGTTTTATAAAGCTTATATAAAGCTTATTTTTGCAAAAGCTCGAGGTCGACAAACTTGTAGGGATGATTGTTGAGCAACAGCGGGTGCCAGCCCTTGACCGCGGTGTGCAGGAGATAATTTGTGGTGTACCAGTAGACGGGGATGATCGGCATTTCAGAGAGAAATAGAGCCTCGGCTAGCTCGAGGATGCGCAGGCGTGCCTCAGGGTCTTTGGTTTGTTCCGCCTTGGCAAGCAGTGCCTCGTAGTCCTTGTTAGACCAGCCTGTGCGGTTATTGCCGTCTCCTGTTTTCCACATGTCGAGGAAGGTCGTGGGGTCGGGGTAGTCACCGATCCAGCCACCTAACGCCAGCTGGTAGTCCAGTCCGGACATCCGGCTGAGATAGGTTTTCCACTCCCGCTGCTCGATGGAGACTTCGGCTCCGAGGTGTTTTTTCCACATGTCTTGGTAGGCCTCGCTGAGGCGCTTAGAAACCTCTCGATCAGTAGAGAGCAGGGTGATGCGCAGTTTATTGTTGCCACCATATCCAGCTTGCTCGAGCAGCTCTTTGGCGCGCACAGGGTCAAAGGATACCGCCTTCGGGGTCTGGTAATCATCGGTTGGAGGGACCATGCCATATGCGGGCTTCTGTCCTCCTTTGAGGATGTGGGTGATGATAGCCTGTGAGTCGATTGAGAGTGCGAGTGCTTTCCTGACACGTAAATCATCGAGCAAGGGGTCGGTCACGTTGAAGCGGATAAAGTTTGTGCCCAGGTAGGTTTCCTGCCTGAGATACTGGCTGTATTTATTAGCCGCGTATTCAATCATCTCCGGAGCAAGCCCATAGGTAGCGTGGAGCTGCTGGTTGAAAAACATCCTCGCCTCCGTGTATTGGTTGGAGATGGGTAGGAAACGGATGCCGTTGAGTTTGACAGTCTGCTTGTCCCAGTAGTGGGGATTTCTCACCGCGTGAATGTAGTCATTGAGGCGCCAATCCTTGAGCATGAATGCTCCATTGGAAACGAGGTTCTCCGGCTCTGTCCACGGTGTGTTTCTCTGCTGCATCTTGCCATGCTTGAGGATGATGTGCTTGGGCACGGGATACCAGGTGTAGTGCTTAGTGAGATCAGGTAGGAATGGGATCGAGGCTTTCAGTTTGACCTTGAGGGTGTAGGCATCAGGTGCGCTGACCCCGACGGTAGAAAAATCCGTAGTCTCACCCTTATTATATGCCTCTGCGCCTAGGATGTAGTAGAGCATGCTGGCGTAATCCGCGCCAAAGTCCGGGTGTAGGATACGCTGGTAGGAAAAGAGAAAGTCCTCAGCGCTTACTGGTGTGCCATCTGACCATTTACCGTCACGGCGTAGATGGAAGGTCCACTCGGTAAAGTCATCGTTGGCTTGCCAGTGCTCGGCAGCACCGGGAAGGTGCACGCCTTGCTTGGAAGGGTGCTCGACACAGAGGCCTTCAAAGAGGGCACGGATAATATTACTTTCAATGACTCCGGTGACAATCTGCGGATCAAGGCCCTGGGGCTCCGTGCTGTTGCCCAATATGAGGATTTTTTTCTCCGTGTAGGCATCAATGGGCGGCTCACCCTTGCAGCCCAGCATGGCGAGGGCACAGGCACCCAAAAGCAGGTGGGTAAGGTGGGCGCGGTGCATGCCCAGAAACGTGGCTGTTTTGTGCCAAATGTGGAGACTTTTTTGAGCGAAAATGAGATTGTGGATGATTTACAAAGGAGGTGCTTGCCTCGGCTGATGAGCTGACTTAAAAATCTACAGGTAAACTGGTGTCATGCGTGTGGCCGGTTGATCGCTGATTTCATGAAAGCCTATTTCATCCGCAGATTCATGCTCGTGCCCATCACTTTGCTGGGGGTGACTTTGATTGTCTTTGCGCTCACAAGGTTCATGCCAGGCAGTCCGGTGGAGCGGGCGATGCAGCAGGCCGCGCAAGCAGGAGACGAGAGCTCGAAGGGAGCCGCTGGCAGCAGGGAGAACCAAGGGGGTATGAGTGACGAACAGGCGGAGGAGCTCGAGGAGGAGTATGGCTATGACAAGCCGGTACTGGTTGCCTATTTTCAGTGGCTAGGATTATGGAAACGTGAGCGGCTGCAGAGCAAGGGGGAATTTGAGAAAGGAGGCGAGGATGTCATCGGGGATAGTAAAGTGGAGGATTTTGAGCGGGAGACCATCGTCGTGCTCAAGGGGAGTGGCCGTCAGGTAAAGGTCAGCTGGAATGGCGAGAATGTTGGCACGGCTCAAGCGGTCTTTATGCAGGGTGGTAGTGAGGTTTCTTCAAAAGGCTGGGAGGTGAGAATAGATACTCCCCAAGAGCGCAAGCAGCGCTGGGCGCGCCGGATGAAGGTGGATGTCAGCGAGGCTCCGCCCTACGTGCACCGCGCGGTGGTCTATAAATCCAGATTCTCCGGTCTGCTGCAAGGTGACCTAGGGAACTCGATTACTTATCAGGACAAGGTGATTGATATGATTTTACAAAGAATCCCGATCGCACTTTATTTCGGCCTGCTTTCCACGGTAATCATCTATGGTGTGTGTATTCCCTTGGGGGTGCTCAAGGCGATCAAGCACCGCACTCCGATGGATAATATTTCATCCATTCTGGTTTTTGTTGGTTATTCCATTCCCGGCTTTTCACTGGGGGCCGTGCTTCTTGTTTACCTTGGCGCACGTGCTGGTTGGTTCCCACTCTTTGGATTGGTCAGCCCTGATTTCTATGAAATGTCCACCTGGGGGCAGATCAAGGACTTGGCACATCACACAGTCTTGCCCTTGATGTGTTATGTGGTGGGCGGATTCGCAGTGACCACGATGATGATGAAGAATAATCTGATGGATAACCTTGCCGCGGACTACGTCAGGACGGCGGTTTCCAAGGGCGTTGGGTTCAAGAAGGCGGTCTTTGGCCATGCCTTTCGCAATTCATTCATCCCGATCGCGACAAGTCTCGGGCATCTGGTGTCGATCTTTGTCGGAGGCAGCATGCTGGTGGAAAAGGTGTTCGACATCCAAGGATTCGGTTTGCTGCAGTTCCAGTCCATCATTGGTAGGGATCAGCCGGTGATTATGGGCACGCTTGCCATTGCCGCGTTTCTCATGGTCTTGGGTAATATTCTCTCTGACATCATCGTGGCGATGATCGATCCACGTATTAAATTTAATTAGATAGTGATGCTCAGAAAGATAGGATGGATTTGGCTCTTGGGCTCGGTGTTCGCCGGGCTAGGGGAGGTCCTTGGGCTCTCGTTGCCGACCTTGCGCTGGGGCTTTAATGTTAGCCGTGAGATTGAGTGGCTACACTGGGGTAGTGATACAGAATCGTTTTTGTGGTTTGGCTGGCTCGGTATGCTGTTGGGGCTGGTGTTCGGGGTGATGCTATTATGGAAGTTTCCGCGCGACTTTGCCTTTACGCCGATCACGCAGCGGCGCATCGACCGCTTCCGCTCGATCAAGCGTGGTCACCGTGCTCTGTTGATCCTTGGCTTTCTGGCCTTGATTGCGTCACTGGATCATCTGGTGGTGGGTAATGAGCCGCTGGTGATGAAGTATGAGGGTAAGTGGTATTTCCCAGCATTGGTGAGAGAGGACAAAGTGGCCAAGGGCAAAGACTTTGGCATTGGTGGTGATGAGGCGGAGGCACCGGTGAATTACCGCAAGCTTAAGCAGCATTTTGAAGACACAGGGGGGGGAGATGGTGGAAACTGGATAGTGATGCCGCTCGTGCCTTATGCACCGACGCAGGATACGGTAGAGCTGCCGGTCGAGGAGCTCGAAACTCGGGATGACGGACTGGTTTATCGTAAGCAATCATCGCAGCCTTACCAAGGTCAGGTGAGCCGGGTCTATGGTCTCAGAGAGCCCAATGCCAAATTCATGCAGATTTCTTACCGCAAGGGGATGCCAGAAGGGCTGGCTGAAGGCTGGGACAGGCAGTCCAGCCGGGTTTACTCGGCACGCTTTCAAGCCGGTGAACTAGTGGCGGGCTCCACGGTTTGGAATGGTGACGGTGAGGTCGCTGATTTTCTCAATCAGGAGGCGTCCGGTCCATTGATTGTTTATTACTCAGCCGCTCCTCCGAGTTTGAGCATGGGGCATCTGCTCGGCACGACTCCACAGCGCGAGGATGTGCTGGCTTACCTCTTTGGCGGGCTACAGGTGAACTTCAAGGCGGCGATTTTTTATGTGCCATTTGTTTATGTGATCGGCATTAGTGTGGGGCTGCTGATGGGCTTTTTTGGCGGCATGTTTGATTTATTAGTGCAGCGCCTCATTGAGGTGTTTTCTAACATTCCGTTTCTCTTTGTAATTATTATTGTCAGCGAGTCTTTCCCCAAGAACTTGAAGGAACAGCTCGGTCTGGGGGTAATCCTCTTCATCTTGATCCTCTTTGGCTGGATGGGTATGACCTATCTGATGCGCACGGCAGCACTCAAGGAAAAGGCGCGTGACTATGTGGCGGCGAGCCGAGTGATCGGCTGCTCCACACCAAGGATCATCTTTAAGCACATCTTACCCAATGCGGTGGCGATTCTGGTAACACTGGTGCCATTCTCTATCTCAGGTTTGATCCTTGGGCTGACTTCGCTGGATTACCTGGGCTTTGGCCTGCCGCCTGAGTATGCCACCTGGGGGACCTTACTTAGGGAAGGCCTGACTAATTTGTCCGCACCATGGCTAGTGAGCTCTGCCTTCCTGTGCCTGGTAAGTGTGTTGATCCTAGTAACCTTTGTCGGCGAAGCCGTGCGAGAAGCCTTTGACCCGAAGAAATTTACTTATTACCGATAATGTCTGCTCGATACAAATTCATCATGTTACGTGTAATGCTGGCACTCTGTGCCAGTGCGCTTGGCATGCTAAGCTCATGCCAGCGAGATGAGGACATGGTAGAGAGGGGGTTGGGGTTCGAGCAGTTTAAGCCTGTCTATAATCGCTACATCCAAGGCTGGCTTGAGCAGCAGAAGGCTGCCACCGAGGAGTCCATTGCTGCTGCTCTCAAAGAGCTTGCTGAAGTAAGCGACCCGGCATTGAAGCAGGCACGGGAAGATGCCTTGAAGGAGATGGAAAAAGAGAAAGAGGTGATCGATTTTCGCCTTAGTCTGGGAGATTATTTTGCTGACAAAAGTGCTAAAGATATACCCGAGGATCTGGTCTGGGAGGATGGCATGGATGAACCCGAGATCGGAGATTCACGTGCGTCCAAAGGAGGTGTGTTCCGCACTTGGATGCCTCAGTTTCCGGCCACGGTGCGTCCCTTTGGCAAGGAGTCGAATAACAGCTTCCGCGGTTACCTCTATGATGAGCTTGAGATCGGTCTGGTGAATATGCACCCCCTTACGGGCAAGATCATACCTGGGGTTGCGAAGCGCTGGGCGGTATCCTCTGACAAGCGCACGGTGTATTACGAGCTTGATGAAGACGCACGTTACAATGACGGGGAGAAGATCAAGGCGCAGGATTTTCAAGTGTCTGCCTACCTTCGGGTGTCTGACCATGTCACCGCTCCTTACGCGAAGCAGTATTACCGTGAGCAGTTTGCCCAGATTGCGGTCTACGGTGATAGCCTGCTCTCGGTGACCTTGCGCGAGGGTAAGCCGCTGACTCCTTTGTTTGCCTCGATGAACCCCTCTAATCCAGCGTTTTATAGTGAGTATGGAGCAGATTACGAGGACCGTTACCAGTGGCGCGTGCCACGTCATACTGGAGCTTATTACGTCAAAGAGGGAGACATCAACAAGGGGGTGTCCATCAAACTGACCCGGGCCAAGGACTGGTGGGCTAAGGATAAGAAGTATTATCGTCACCGCTTTAATCCGGACCACATCGTCTACACGGTGATCCGAGATGAGAACAAGGCATTCGAGCTGTTCCGCGCTGGTCAGTTGGAGGCGTTTTTCCTAACACGTCCTGACTATTGGTATGAGAAGTCTGAAATCCCGCAGGTGTTTGATGGCTATATCGAGCGCTACAAGTTCTACACTCAATATCCACGCGTGCCACGTGGTATTTATATGAATGTCTCACGCCCCAAGCTTGATGAGCGTAATGTCAGGCTGGGCCTACAGCATGCGTTGAACTGGCGTATGGTCATCGATGTGATGTTTCGTGGAGATTTTTCCCGCCTGCAGGGATTTAGCCAGGGCTTTGGCGAATACACCAATCCTGCCATCAAGGCGCGCCCTTACTCGGTGACTAGAGCACGAGAGTATTTTAATCAGGCTGGCTATAGCGAGGAAGGTAGTGATGGTATTCTCAGAAAACCATCGGGCGAAAAGTTGTCTGTGGTATTGAGTTTTGGCAATTCACCCACAGCGAGCAAGCTCTGCAGTCTGCTCAAGGAGGAGGCAAAAAAGGCGGGTATTGATCTGGTTCTCGACGGACAAGAGAACACGGTGTTTTACAAGACGGTGATGAAAAAAGAGCATGATATGGCCTTCTGGGGCTGGGGATCACGACCACCTTTCCCATCTTATTATCAATTCTTCTATTCCAAGAATGCCTTTGATGAGAAGGGCAAGCCCAAGCCGCAGACCAATAATATCAACAGCTATGCCAACGAGCAAATGGATGTCTATGCGAAGGCGGTGAGAAACGCCAAGACCTTGGAGGAGATCAAGCAAAACGCTTGGGCGGCACAGCAGCTAATACATGATGAGGGGTTTTTCTCGCCGGGCTACTCGACGGATTACGTGAGGCTAGGAACTTGGCGCTGGGTGCGCTGGCCAGATACCGAGGATACGCCGTTTAATGTGCCGATAGTGCGCGAGCCTTTTGAGAGCTATGTGTTGTGGATTGACCAAGAGCGTAAAGAGGAGACGGAGAAGGCGATGCGCTCTGGTGATGTGTTTAGTGAGGTTTACGAGGTGATTGATGTCTTCAAGGATGGTATTCCACAGCAACAGAAAGGAGGGCGTGATGAGTGATACGGTAGACAATCTGCTTGAGGTCAAGAATCTGGTCACTGCTTTCCGCCTGGAGAACGGTGACTGGGTGCGTGCTGTTGATGGCATTTCATTTCATGTGCCCAAGGGGAAAACCGTGGGGATCGTCGGTGAGTCGGGCTGCGGCAAGAGTGTCACCGCGATGTCCGTGGTGCAGCTGTTACCTCAACCCATGGGGCACATTCTCGATGGCGAGGTAATTTTCAAAGGAGAGGATCTGCGCTCGGCGAGCAGTGAGCGCATGCATGAGGTGAGGGGTGGAGAGATTGGCGTTATTTTCCAGGAGCCGATGATGGCACTCAACCCCTGCCACAGAATTGGCAAGCAGATCAGCGAGTCATTGATCCTGCACCGAGGTATGGACAAACGCGAGGCGTTGCAGGAATCCGTTAGCTTGCTTGAGAAGGTAGGTATCCCGGCACCCGAGAAGCGAGTGATGGAATATCCTCACCAGCTCTCCGGTGGTATGCGCCAGCGGGTGGTGATCGCCATCGCGCTTGCTTGCAAGCCGGACTTGCTCATTGCTGATGAGCCGACCACGGCCCTTGATGTGACCGTGCAATCCCAGATTCTCGAACTTATTGAGGACCTACAAGAAGAGATGGGCATGTCGACGATTCTCATCACTCACGATCTGGGTGTGATTGCCGGGCATTGTGACGAGGTAGTGGTGATGTATGCGGGGCGCATTGTTGAGCATGCTCCTGTGAATGAGCTCTATGCTAGCCCACAGCACGCCTATACCAAGGGGCTACTCAGTGCTATCCCAACCCTTGCCACGCCGCGCAAAGCGAAGCTCAAGACCATTGAGGGGCAAGTCGCGTCAATCAAGGATTTTGTCCCGGGCTGTCGCTTTTGTCAGCGTATGGGGCGCAGTGGGGACACTCTGCTCAACCGTGCTCCCTTTATCGAGATATCGAAAAACCATTGGGTGGAAGCATGCCCTGAGTGCGTTGAGCACAATGAAGCTAAGTAATTTTTTCCCAACTACACGAGATGCCTGATCCCATTCTAGAATTAAGAGACCTGAAGATGCACTTCCCGGTGCGGGGTGGGGTGATGTCTCGTCAGATCAACTCAGTGAAGGCGGTGGATGGTGTCTCCCTGAGTATCGGCCATGGTGAAACCCTAGGTCTGGTTGGTGAGTCTGGTTGCGGTAAGTCCACGCTGGGTAAAAGCATTGTCAGGCTAACACGGCCGACTGCAGGCTCGGTAATTTTCGATGGTAAGGACATCACCCATCTTTCCCAGAGTAAATTGCGCCCTCTTCGCAGCAACATGCAAATGGTGTTTCAGGATCCGGCAGAATCACTCAACTCAAGAATGTCTGTGGGGCAGATTATCGCCGAGCCGCTCGAGGTTCAGAAAATCGGGACCAAGGCAACGCGGCGAGACACCGTTGAGCAGCTGCTCGAGCGGGTTGGTATGCCCAAAAGTGCTGCCCAGAGGTTTTCCTTTGAGTTCTCAGGTGGTCAGCGCCAACGCATTGGCATTGCACGCGCTCTGGCACTGAATCCGGATATGATTGTGCTTGATGAGCCGGTCTCGGCTTTGGATGTCTCTGTCCAGAGCCAGGTGTTGAACCTGCTACTTGACCTGCAGAGCGAATACAACATGGCCTACCTCTTCATCGCCCATGATCTGGCGGTGGTGAAGCATATCTCAGACCGGGTGGCAGTGATGTATCTGGGCAAAATTGTCGAGCTTGCTGATGCGGATGCTATATACCAGAACCCCCGTCATGCCTACACCAAGGCTCTTATCTCGGCTATTCCCGAGCCTGATCCGATGATTGAGCGTCCGCGTGTTCATTTGGAAGGCGAGGTTCCTTCCCCGATTAATCCACCCGAGGGCAGTGCCTTTGGCCACCGGATCAATCATCCGCGCTATGAGGAGACCATTGGTATGGATCTCTCGATGGTAGAGATCGAAAAGGGACACTGGGTGGCTGCAGATCCCTGCTGCCTGAGTAAAGAGGATTTCACGCAGGTTAGCTCTCTGTCCTAGAGAATTTCCTCAATAGGAATCTTGCCATTGGTGGCGACGATTGACCAAGCATCGGCATTGCCAGGAATCTCAGTCAGTTCGGTTTTACCGCCGGCGGCCTCCAGTAGGAGCTGACCAGCTGCGATGTCCCAGAGCGAAATACGGGACTCCACATAAGCGTCGAGCCTGCCGGTGGCCACATAGGCCATGCCAAGTGCCGCCGAGCCCATCATGCGCATCTTACGTGCTCTCAGGGAGGCTCTTCGGAAGCGCTCAAGTCCGGTGGAGAGGGCTTCCTCATCTTTGCCGCAGCCAACAAAAAGAGCGCATTCTTCGAGCTTGGTGCGCGGGCTTACAGAAATGGGCTCACCATTGAGTAATGCCGGGCTGCCTTTTTCGACCTCCCAGAGATCGTCCATGCTGGGATCATAAATAACCCCAAGGATCAGCTCGCCTTGATGCCTGAGAGCGATCGAAACACAGTAGTGGGGGATACCGTAGAAGAAGTTAACGGTGCCGTCGATAGGGTCAACAATCCAATGGTAGTCGCTGTCTTGATTGCCTGCGAGGCCTTCTTCTCCATAGATAGCATGGTCAGGAAAAGCTCCCAGAAGGACGCGAGTAATGAGGTCTTGGCTCTCACGATCTAGGGCAAGCTTAATGTCATGGTGCTTAGCCTCATCCACATCGAGGGGTTTGCCAAAGTGCTCCTTAAGAAAGGCCCCAGCTTGGCAGGCGGCTTGTTTGGCTACGTCGAGATAGGTCATGGCTTGCTTTTACTAGATTATGAGCTGAATGCCATCATGAAAAATGGCGATTGTGAGCTGTTTAATTAAGTATGCTGTAATGTATCAATAAGGTTTGTAGTTCTCTGCCTCCCCCCTAGATTAAGCAGTCTAACATTTTGTATTTTTTAACGTTTGTTAGGTTTTTGTAATCTTGCTAACAGATTTGCTGATTACTACTTCAAAGGGTTTTATGTGTCTGACTGTTTCTGTTAAGTTTTATTGCGCAAAAGGTTTTTCCCTTGTGGCCTCTGTAATGCTTATGGTCCTACTAGTTGTCGTTTTATTAGGTTCAATATCTTTATCGAGCCTTGAGACGAGGTCATTGCACCAGGATGAACATCAGGCAGCAGCTCGCGCGAATGCTCGAATGGCTCTAATGATAGCAATTGGTGAATTGCAAAAATATACCGGTCCAGATCAGCGGGTGACAGCTCGGGCTGCGATCTTTGAGGCTGTCGATTCAGAGGATTTTGTAGCAAATCGAAACTGGCTCGGGGTATGGAACACTACTTATCGTCACAAATCAAAAGATTGGCCTCTTATCGGCAAGGCCTCAGAAGATTTAGAAAATAATCCATATTCTATTCCAGGTGTTTATCAGGATCTTAGGCATTGTATTCCTGGTTTATCCGAAGGGCGTTGGAAACAGGAGGGTGCGGCGACGTGGCTGGTGAGTAAGCGAGGTGAGAGTATCAATCCAAAAGCCCCTCTCAAGGAAAGCAATGAACATGTGGTCAGCTTGCTGGGTCGTGGGACTTTAGGGGCGGCAATGGATCTAGAGGATTTCGAGAAATCTAGGGTATTGGTTGAAACCGTTCAAATTGATGGTGATGCCCTTGATGGTGCCTATGCGTGGTATGTTTCGGATAATAACCAAAAAGCAAATGTGGTTCCTCACCACGAGGGAAAAAATACAGAGGTGGCATTTGAGTCAGCACCGGGATTTGATCCAGCTTTGATTATGCGAGTCGATGGAACTGCTCCCTATACGCATTTTAAGCAAAAATCCTATCCCCATCGGCATAAAATGATTAGCCATGCCAGTGCATCACTGACACAGGGAGCTAATGCTGATTGCCGAGATGCGCTGAAGAATGACTATCATCATTTCACAAGCTATTCACCGGGCATCTTTACCAATACGATGACGAGTGGATTGCGTCGTGATTTAACCTCATTATTGTTAGCTAAGAGTGGACATAAACAGTTGGAGTTGTCTTGCGTGGATGCTGGGAGGCCTCTTTTTTTCTCTTCATCCTATCCCATCATTCCAGGTGTTGAGCACGGTGTACTAGGGCCATCTTTCGGCGCGCTAAGAGACTGGGCTCAGCATATGTATTCGGATTCGGAATATGCAGAGACGGATTTTGATGCTCAGGCAGTGCGGATGCGCTCTGCTGAGCATTGGCCACACGAAGTTTCTGACGGAGCTTGTGCAGACGCGGCAACATGGGCCGAGTATGCTCCTAAGATTCATCCTGTGATGACCGAGTGCCGATGGCACTATTATTTTTCGCATCAAAATCACCGTATTCGTACACACATTATTCCCCGTGTTTGTTTGTGGAATCCATACAACAAGACGCTAAAAACAAGAGCTCTCACTGTAGTGATGCCTAATCCATACTACGGGGTGAAGCATGGTATGCATTTCTTTCCAGAGAAAGAGCACGTAGAGCAAGATTTGAAGACGAAAAATATCGGAGTCTTTAACAAGTGGGTAGAGAGAAGCGGCTATGCTGGGGGTGATGTTTATAAAATAAGAACCAACCCTTTTCCTCCACGTCGATATTTAGCATTTACGCTCGAACCAACAACCCTGTCAGCTGGACAATGTCAGGTATTTTCACCAAAGGTAACGGGGGGTTTATCCACTGCGGGTATAAATATTCAGCGTTACCAATTAGACAGGGTATCAAACAACGTATTAAGCCCGTATTCTATCCAAGGAACACATCACTTCTTTTATGACCATGATTCATCGGTTTCTTACCAAGTACAGACTCCGAAGTGGAAAAACATAAAACCGCATCTTGGGAGAATAGACTTCGGCCGCATTTTTGATTACCAGCCAGCTCTGGATTTGCAGTCGGATGGTAAGGTTGAGAACTTCCCGTTCATGCTTAAATTAGGTGAAGCTGCTTTGCTCGAAGATCTGTACGCTAGCCTCAAGCATCCGACGATTCAGCTGATTAACAATGGTGCAGGAGGCGCTAAGTCTACCAAAACATTTCATAGAAATGGTCTTTATTGGGGGTCTGCTAATCAAAAGGATCTGAGTTTTGGTAATTTACAGACCTTTGAAGAGGCGCCCATCAAAAATGCTCCTCATACTCATCAAGTAGGAGCTAAGTTGTTGTGGTTGAATGAAGCGGTGGGTGAAGGTGATGTTGCTAATCGATCACCCCATCGTCATGGCACATCAACGATTACGCGTTGGGGAGAAGATCACATGGTTTATAACGTATGCTCAGTCGCTAATTGGAATGTGAGAGCGCAACTGGTTAGCCGCTCGCCGGTGAGTCAGTGTGCTAATAAGTGGTATATGAACAGCACGGGTCCTTGGTTGCTGCAATTTGTTCCCTTACGCCCACTTGATATTCATGATATGCCGGCCCCTTCAGCAAATGGCTTTGTCAAAAATCCATTTGGTTTGGCGATTGATTTTTCTTTTTTCCCCAATGTCATCTTATTTGATCTTCCCGCCAGAGATTATGGGGTGATTTCATTGGCCAACTTACGCCATGCTATGCTTAGCCCCTATTCGTGGTCTCCTAGTTATTTAGTGGCGCACTCTTTAAGAGATATGCATGCGCCAGCGGAGGCAACGGCTTATACGGTGGCTACAGGCATCATGGCTGGTGATGAGAGGCCTACACGATGGGACTATTTGCTCGGGACGGCAGCCGGGAAAATGTCTAGTCACGGGGCACGTTGTATATTGTCAGATTCACAAGGCTTATTGCAAATAGGTAATCAGGCTACTACTAGAATTGTAGGTGATGCAAAATTCACATCTGCGAATGAAGTGCTCGCCTATGATATTGCTTACGAGGTGAATCACAATTTATGGGACGATTATTTCTTCTCAAGTATGCCCCTAGATCAAGCGGGTGATCGCTTTATTTGGAATCAAGAAGAGGGTGAGCACCTATGGAATAGGCGCTATCAATATAATCAAGATAGCAAGCTTTCTCAGCACCAGGTTGAGGAGCTGCTCTTGACTGATAAAGGGTGGAGTGACGTATTTTGGAGAAGTGCTGAATTCATTAAAAATCGATCCGCGTTTAATATAAATTCGACTTCCGTAGAAGCATGGACAGCTTTTTTATCGGGCACACTCGGGATAGGGCGACCTTTGAAAATAGGGGTAGGGGACAAAAACGAGGTCAGTTTTGCCAGATATCGGCAGCCAAAAGGATTGGCTAATACGGCTTCCGCTTCTCCGAATCAGGCTGGTGGATGGTCGGGGGGGCGCCAACTTTCAGCTGATGAATTGAGAATGCTGGCAGTTCATATCGTTGATGAAGTCAAAAAAAGAGGCCCCTTTGTCTCTATCGCTGATTTTGTGAATCGCCGATTAGTATCGAATGACAACGAAACATCCAGAATGGGAGTGATTGATGCTGCTATACAAAGCTGCGGTCTGAATAAAAATTTTGAACAGCGGGCAGTCGATTTGTCAACATCAGTCAACACAGCTCCGCTCTCAGATGCGCCCGATAACAATATGGAGGTGTTTAGAAAGGGTTATCGTTATCAAGATCAGGCGCGATGGAATTCGGTTCAACCAAAAAGCAAGGCGTGGGGGATACCGGGATTTTTAACTCAGGGAGATGTTCTTTGTTCTTTGGCACCGTTCATGGCGGCTAGGGGGGATACATTTACGATACGTGCATATGGGCATTCGTCTGTCGGTGGTGTTATACGAGCCCGAGCCTGGCTTGAAGCGACAGTTGAGCGCACCCCATATTATGTTGATGACAGGTCGCAAGGTATAACACCAATAAGTGGTAACGGTCCACTTGATGCTTTGATGTTAGTGAATCGAGCCAATGGAAATTATGAAAGGGGAAAGCTCAAACCTGTGAATGTGAAGCTAGGAAGAAAGTATAAATTAAAAACGTTCAAATGGTTGCAGCCAGAAGAGATTTAAAGACCGACCTGGATCGCTTGATGGGGCTTTTTTTTGGGGTGTTAAGCACCTGGCGCAGGGCATGCGACGCCATAGTTTGTTATGCTAGTTTTACTCAGCCGGTTTTGTTGGTATTGGCATTAACGATCGTTACCGCCATGTGCCAAGAGAAAGCAGTTGAAGAAGGTGAGCCAAAAGAGCCCATTTTAAAGTCTCAGATCATGGTGATTGCATTAGGTCCAGTGCCAGCAAGGAAATACAGTAAGGATAAAAGTCGAGGTGATGCTTTTATGTTATTACCTGAGCTAGGTGAAGTGCCACCCAGTCAATTATACTATAAAGCGGAAGATCACAGCTCAACTGCATCGTCGAAATGGCGACCCTTCCGCATTGCATTTAATAATGTCTCTGTGATGCGTGACATCACAGCAGGGCGTAATTTTCTATTGTATAGAAAACGAGCAGATAATTATGAACCCTATGTGATCATACCTCCAGCAGGAGATGGTATACGCCGAATTGTGCTGCTGACGCCGGTATCTCTGGGCAGCAACCAAACCATGCCATGGCATCGAAAACCAAAAGTTACTATTATTGCTATGGATTCACCTCATTTAAGAGACAAGCAGTTTGCTATTAAAAATCTCTCACAAAAGGATGTTCTGCATGCTTTTGATCAGGAGTTGGCTAATGTCCGCCCAGGTCAATTGATTGCTTACAAGCGAAATAGAAATGGTGTGCTTTATCATCTAGCAGCAAGGTATGGATCACAGCGTAAAATGATTTACAATCTTGCGGTCAATTTTGAGCGAGATGGCTCGTTACATCTCTACGTCCTCTATGATGCGCTTCCTGCAACAAACGCAGGCCGATCAGTTGGTGTGTTCAGAATGGTGCTCTAGGCTTATTTGATGAATGAAGGAATATACTTATGACGGTATTTGCCCAGGTAGTGAAAGTATTGACGCAAAAAACCCCGACTATCGTGAAATAGTCGGGGTTGATATATGATGATTAATTAAAGATTACTTGCGCTTCTTAGCAGCTTTCTTCTTTGCCTTCTTAGCTGGCTTTTTGGCCACCTTTTTCTTAGCAGGCTTCTTAGCGGCCTTTTTCTTGGCTACTTTTTTCTTAGCAGGCTTCTTAGCGGCCTTTTTCTTGGCTACTTTTTTCTTAGCAGGCTTCTTGGCGGCCTTTTTCTTGGCTACTTTTTTCTTAGCAGGCTTCTTAGCGGCCTTTTTCTTGGCTACTTTTTTCTTAGCAGGCTTCTTAGCGACCTTTTTCTTGGCTACCTTTTTCTTAGCAGGCTTCTTAGCGGCCTTTTTCTTGGCTACCTTTTTCTTAGCAGGCTTCTTAGCGGCCTTTTTCTTGGCTACTTTTTTCTTAGCAGGCTTTTTGGCCGGCTTCTTAGCTGCTTTTTTTGTTGGCTTCTTAGCTGCTTTTTTAGTTGGCTTCTTAGCTGCTTTTTTAGTTGGCTTCTTAGCTGCTTTTTTAGCTGGCTTCTTAGCTGGCTTCTTAGCTGGCTTCTTAGCTGCTTTCTTAGCGGGCTTCTTAGCTACACGCTTTGCAGCGGCCTTTTTGGCCTTGCGCGGTGCGGCTTTCTTTTTAGCGGTCTTTTTTTTGGCTGCCATAGTGTTGTTTGGTATTATATTATACTGTTTATTAGGGTAGTGGAATCCGAAGGTCTGCTTTTGTAGGCAATTTTGTTAGACGGATAATTTTTGTTAGAATGTTTTTGTTAGTGTTTAAATCAACTTTTAAAAGCTGATTAAATAAAAACGCAAACTTTCTTTATAAAAGACAATGCTCTAACAGGTTCATTTGGTCAAGGAGGGAATTAAACTTTTCAAAACTATTTCTTTGAGTGAAATGTTAATTTAAACCGAAAGGTGACAGCTGTTCTAATTTCTGTTAGGTCGTTTGAATGTTGGTGATAGTTTTTTTAATGTAGTCCAAAATTTTTCGTCTGTTGGATGACCGTTAAATAAAATTTCTCCATCTGGTGATGCGATAATGGCTGTCGGGAGATTTCTTACCCATAACAAGCTAGCGAGTGAGTTTTTTTTAGTGTCGATTAGCCATGTGCATTTTGCATTAGTAGCACTGGCTTTTCTTATTGTCTCAGCATCGGCTGTGATGTCTGGATACTTGCCTGTTAATATTGCGAGAACAGAAATATTATTTTTATCACATGCTTGGGTAGTGATTATGAAATCAGGGAGCTGCATTTGGATTTCTTGGCTCATCGGGTTCCAAAAGTAGAGAACGATGCCGCTACTATCTTTTGTATACGAGGCTAAGGTCTTGGTTGTATAGGTTTGTTGTGACTTTATCAGCTTATCTAGAGGTAGTTGTGTGGATTGCATGGCTTCCTCTAGTCTCAGTTTTTCAATATGTGGGCCAAATGCGTGAGCTTGGCGAGGGCTTAGCCAAAACGCTTCTGTAATGTGTTTTTTGAAGCTCTGTTTATCGTTTGATTCCAGGGCTTCTAGTGCTTGAGCATAATGGACGATCGCTATCCAATCATCTTTGATTGCAAAGATTTCTGAGTGGTTGGGGTCAAAACTTCTTTGATGCTTGATCAGCTCAGGCACCAAGTCGGCAATGGCAGCATGGTTGCCAAGATCAACGAGGTTGAGGAATTTTGCCTCGAGAAGAACTTGTGGGTTGATGCCGGCTTGTTGAGCATTTGTATATGCGGTATTAAATTCAAGTTGCCCTAGAGAGGTGAAAAGTTTTTCTGTGATTTGTGTTTTAGCATTTTTTGCATCAGCTTTTACGGCGTTATCATTTTTTCGGGGGTCCGAATTTTCCAAAGCAAACACGGAGGTCGATAATACAAGTCCGAGCATTAAAGATTTCATCTGTCGAATTTGAATTGCGTAGGTGAAAATACCAACACTAAAAAACGGACACTCTATTGATAGAGTGCCCGCTGGTTTGAATCAGTATTGATAACAAGTATAATATATTTAGTTGGCAGGAATGGTAAGCCGTTGCCCTACTTGAATCGTCGTGTTGGATAGAGCGTTTGCAGATTGAATTGCTTGAACACTGGTGTTGTTCTTGCGTGCGATTCCCCACAAGCTGTCACCTGCAACAACAGTGTATGTAGTTGTGGCACCGACCGGTGTCGGGTTGCTGGCTGCTAAGTCATTGGTTAGTGCCGCAGTAGATTGAGGTGGGCTTACTGGTGCAGCTTGGTTAATAGGAGGTAGTGGCTGGTAGGCTGAATTTGTTACAGATTGAGGTGCTTGTGGGTAGCTGCCTGGTTCTCCTCCTGCTCTCGGTACGCCGTATGGGTTGGCCCCTCCAGAGGGTCCCGGGTTATTACTCTTCCACTCGCTATAGCCTGATCCGGTCGAACAAGCGTTGAAGAGTGTAGGTGTGAGGCATGCGACGGTTAATAATAATACGGTAATTTTCATGGTTGGATGATGATTTGTTTCAATTTGATGGGTGCAGCAAGTGACCTCTTATTACATAAGCAAGTGAGGACGTTTTGTAAAATGGGTATATGAAGAAAACGCACTTAGGTGGATGATACTTTCAATCATGCGATAAAAGTGATGAACTTTCTTAGTTTGTAATAAACCTACTTGCCTGATTCGATGGCGTAAAACTTATCCACACATGCCTCGGTATGAAGGGCCAAATTTTCTAGGCTTTCGCCTCTTGCTTGTGCGATGATTTTTGCTGTGTAATAGGTAAAAGCTGGTTCGTTGCGTTGACCTCTGTGTGGCACCGGTGCGAGGTATGGAGAGTCAGTCTCTAGCATGAATGAGCCTGCGGGACAGTTGCTGGCTGTATCAAGAACGGTTGTGGCGTTTTTGAAGGTGGCAATGCCAGTGAAAGAAATAAGGCCGCCTAAATCGAGTATGGGCTGAGCAGCTTCTATGCTGAAAGGAAAGCAGTGGAAGACGGCGCGTGTTTGGTCTGCAAAATCTCGATAGATGTTGATGGCGTCATGGAGCGATGATTCACCGCTGCGGTCTCGCGTGTGTATGACGATGTTTTTGCCGAGTTCGGCGGCAAGAGTGAAGTGTTGTATGAGGAACTCTCTCTGTCTGGCGTGATATTGCTCTGTTGACCAACCTTCAGGAGCGGGGTGGTAATAGTCGAGACCTGTTTCACCAATAGCAACACAGCGCGGATGTTGCGCGTATTTTTTGAGTAGATGGATATACTGGTTGTCTGTTTCATGAACATCACAAGGGTGGATACCCATGCAGGCATAGACTTCGGGGAACTGTTCTGTGATCGTTAAATTCTGCTGGCAGTCATCTAGGCACGTTGCCAGAGTAATCATGCGTTCAACCTGGTGTTCCTTAGCACGTTTGATGACTTCTCCAAGCTCGTCAGAGGGGAATTTATGAGAGCCAAGATGGCAATGTGAGTCAGTCAGTGTCATTGAAGGTGTTTGTTTAAAACCTGACTTCAAACCACACGCCTGCATAAGCTTGATCATCACCTGTGTCACTGCTGTCCATGAGTATTGAGCCGCCAAGGTAGGGTGTGATCGATACGGTGTCAGAGAGATGATGTGTGACAGAAAGGCGGCCATAGGCGTCGTTGACGCCGTCACGCCCGTAGTAATCATCGACATAACTCACTCCTGTATTCAGAGATAGGAATGTTTTGTTTGAGATGACTTTTGACCATCGAGCCTCCGCGTTAGCATACCAAGCTTCAGCACCAAAATCGTAATAGGCACCGGCGGCTGCAACGAAATCCTTATTCAGCTGCCAGTCAGCAAAGGTGCCGATGTCTAAGCCGTCATCGAAGTTAGTGCTGAGCGAAGAGCTCGAGTTGCCAAAGTGACGATAAGTTGCGCTGAGGCCAAGGGTGAGCTTCTCGGTTTGTTTGAATCTCAAGTGGGAGAATAAAGCTGATTCATCATAGTCACCTTTACCACTTTCGGTCGCGTACCATGAGCCGATGTTGAGCGATGTGTGATTATTGAGTGCGATCTCAGTCTCTATTTGGAACTCGATGGTATCCTCTGCTAATTTAAAACCGCGGTAGATGTAGTCGCTGCGGTAGCCTGTCACGGCTTCGATACCGAGTTGGATGTCATGATTAGCATCGGCGGGAACGTTGCTCGGGAGAAGGCAAGCAATGGCAGTGAGCGGAAATAGTGTCTTCATGATATCGTGTAGATAAGAGCTGGTAAGTTTAGTTAATCGATGGCTTTGGCCATTTTCTCAAGGCCTTCAATGACTCGACTGTGGGGACATCCGAAGTTAAAACGAACGTGTCCAGGCTTGCCGAAAAAGCTGCCATCGGAGAGATAGAGGGCTGCTTTTTGTTCAAAAAACTTGGCGGGGTTTTCTTTGTCCATGCTACGGCAGTCGATCCATGCTAAGTAGGTTGCCTCAATATCTGGAGTAACAAGCGTGGGCATATGGTCTGCAATAAAGCTCGTCAATGTATCGCGGTTCCTGCGTAAGTATACCAGCAGATCTTGTCGCCAGCTAGCGCCGTCGTTATAGGCAGCCTCAGCGGCGTAGTAGGCTAGGCAATTAATTTCTGGAAGTGTATGGCCGCGGGCAGAGCAAAACTTTCGACGTAGAGAGTCATCCTTAATGACGGCGAATGCATATCCAAGGCCAGCGATATTGTATGTTTTGCTGGGTGAAAGTAATGTGATGATGCGACTTTGCAACTCATCCGGAAGACTTGCGGCACACATATGGGGTGTTTTGTCTTCGTCAAGAATGAGGTCACAATGAATTTCATCTGAGACTAAAATCATATCGTGGCGTTGGCAGAAATCAGCCAGCTTGTGAATTTCCTCAGATGAAAAAACGCGCCCGAGTGGGTTTTGTGGGTTACTCAGAAGGAATATTTTGGTGCTGCTCGTGACGGCGTCTTCCATGGCTTGCCAATCAAAAACCCAGCGACCATCGTCCAGAATGTGAGGAACGGAAATCAAGTCCATGCCAGCATCTTGATGAATAGACAGGAAAGGGGGGTAGATGGGGGTGCAGGTCATCACTGAATCTCCTGCGGAGCCGAATGCACGAGCGGTGATCGATAATGCGGGAACTAAGCCTCCGAGGTGAACAATCTCTGTTTCCTCTACTTTGATTTGGTGCCTGTTTTGCATGTATTGGCCAATGGCGTCCATGAGTCCTGTATGTGCTTGGGCATATCCCATGATACCGTGATCAATGCGCTCTTCGAGGGCTTCCAAGACACATGGTGGGGACTTGAAGTCCATATCAGCAACCCAGTAAGGGTCGAGCTTTGGGAATCTATCCCATTTGATTGAGCCTGAGCCTCTACGGGATATGATTTGGTCGAAATCTGCAGAACTGTGCATATCCATTTGCTAGCCTATGAGTTCAGGGCTGGCGAGTAATATATCTTTGATCCTGTTATCATGCGCTTTGAGGAGGCGCTGTGTTCCTATCTTTGGCTGGAATTAACTTGCTTCTTGGCACGCTCATTCTACCTCTGAGACTGTGCATGAGTTGCAGATGCGGGAGGTAGCCGAGCGAGTCTTGATGGCGGATTCGCTAGAGGATAAGCTCATGCTTGCACCACAGCTGGGCGAGGGAGTGGTGGACGATCAACGGGGTCGTTCTTTTTGTGTGCCTGATACGCCAGGGCGGCCTGATGAGTTGAAAATTACCGACAAAGCGGTGCGCTCAAACTTTCCCGGAGTAAACAAGCTCGATGATGACCGAGAGCGAGGTAAGATGCTCCATTTTCTTGCGAATCACGAGATGCTGGCTGCTGAGCTGATGGCTCTGGTTTTACTGAAGTTCCCCGATGCGCCTGCTGAATACCGGCGGGGTGTTTATGAGTCGATGAGGGAGGAGCAGATGCATACCTTGATGTATTTGCGTAGGATGAAAGAGTGCGGAATCGCCTTCGGTGATTTACCCCTTAATGATTACTTTTGGAAGTTGGTGTCGCCAATGAACACGCCGATGGATTTTGTGACTAGACTCAATTTGACCTTTGAGCAGGCGAATTTAGATTTTTCCAAGCATTATGCCACTTTGTTTCGGCAAGTAGGAGATACGGGAACAGCGTCGGTCTTGGAGAAGATTTACCTCGATGAGATTAATCATGTGGGCCATGGCTTGAAGTGGTTTCGTAAGTGGAAGAGGGAGGGAGAAAGCGATTGGGATGCGTATCGAAAATCACTCAGTTTTCCACTGGCTCCGGCGAAGGCTAAAGGAATGGCTCCCTTTAATAGCAAGGGTCGCGAATTGGCCGGCTTGAATCAGGATTTTATTGAGCGGCTGGCCGTATGTGAGCAATCCAGAGGGAGAACGCCGGTGGTTCATTGGTATAATCCTAATGCGGAGTCCTACACTGCTGCTGCTGTCAATAATCATAACTATCAGCCCAATAAAATGGAGGCGGCAATGGAGCATGATCTTGAAATGCTCTCTTTAGCATGGAGCCGTAAGGATGATATCTCATTGATGCGAACAGTGCCCAGTAATGCTCATCTGGCATATCTCAAAAACGTAGGCTTTGATCTACCTGAAGTGATACAAGCGGGTTGTCTGAGGGGGCGTAAACTAGGCGGATTGCGTCCATGGGCGTGGTCGCCAGATGCTTCTGCTGAGCTTCGTTGTCTGGCTGATCATATGTCGCCCAGTCTTCCTTGGCAGTGGCAGGGTGATGTCCCTCACTGGTGGTTTAGCAAGGAAGCTGGTTGCAGGCTCGGAGATATGCTCTCAGCGACAGGCGAGGTAGATAGTTTTTTCTGTAATGATATTGGCACCGCTGTGAATAAGATCGAGGCTCTGCTGAGGTATGGTGAGGTTCTCGTGAAAGTAGCCTATGCTTGTGCTGGTCGCGGGCATCGAAAGATCGTGGATGGAGATGATTATAGGCCATGGTTAAACAATGCAGTGAATCGTCATGGAGGTGTTGTTGTTGAGCCTTGGCTGAGCAGAGAGCTCGATTTTTCGGCCCTTTATGAAAGGCGTGTGGATGGGAGTGTTGATTACATAGGAATGACTGAGATGCAGAATGATGCTCAAGGACGTTACCTAAGCACGAAGGTTTATCCAAAGTGGGGCACTTGCTTAAGTAAGGAGTTAAGCTCATTTATGTTCCGAGATGCTCAAATCAATGACATCTATGGTGACAAGATACCGAAAAAGCTAAGTGCCTTACTCAAGGGCTATGTGGGTCCTGTTGGTGTGGACGCGATGATTCATCGTCAAGCGGATGGTTCATTAGCTATGCGCTATGTGGTGGAGTTAAATGTGAGGATGACAATGGGGCGTGTCGCATTGGAAATCGCGAAAAAACGCATGCCAAATAAGGGTGGGGAGCTCCGTGTACTGCGGAAGAATAAGCTCGGCCAAGATGAGCTCGCTAGACTTTATAACCAAGTTATTAACAATTCATTCGTTGTGATGAATGATCCTGAGCAAGCGCGTGAGTTTGTTGCGGTTTGGGTTCAACAAGATTAATATATTTAGATTGGTTTTATTGTTATTTTATAAAATAGGAAGTATTTCTCAAGTTATTCACAGTGCGGTTTCGGGCTGCTTTGCATGAGTTGTGAATAAGTATGTTGATAAGGTGTTGCATGACCAGCTTATGATTGGATCAGCAACCCATGGTTAGAAGGCATGGCTTCGAGTTGGAATTTCCTGATTGATGAACGGTGAGTGGCGTGTTAAGAATAATCAATTAGACCATCCACCCGATCATTATGGTTGAAGCATTGAATTTGAATGTCTTAGTTCTTAATAAGCTGTGGCAACCTATCCATACCTGTTCAGTACGTCGTGCTGTAAAGTTGCTTTGGCTGGGTCATGCCCATGTTGTCGAGGCGGAGGGGGATATGAAATATCAGACGCATGATTTGGGGTCATGGCTTGAGTCCTCATCAGAGAGAATGACGGAGGAGGTAATCAGGTCTGTGCGATTTGCAATGAAGATCCCAAAGGTGATTGTGCTAGCGCTTTATGACAAGCTGCCCACTAAAGAGGTGAAGTTTACCAGGCATAATGTGTTCTTACGTGATCATCACACCTGTCAGTATTGCTGTCAGCAGTTCGCCGAGAGTGACCTGAATTTAGATCATGTTGTACCGCGTGACAAAGGTGGTACCACTCGCTGGGATAATATCGTAACTTCCTGCTTCAAATGCAATACGCGCAAGGCCAACAAACTTCCGCACGAGGCAGGAATGGTTCCCGCTAAACCTCCGAAAGCGCCGCGATGGAGGCCTTTGTTTGGCTTCAAACGAAAAGGAAAGATGGATGAAAGTTGGGAAACTTTTTTCTGATTCATCTAATGAGCATCATGAGGCATCACCGGTTGGTGAGAGTGCCTTAGCTCTGTCTTTTTGAACTTCCCGCCAAGAGATCGAAAGCTGTAGGGTGCAAATGATGGCCATAGCTACTATGATCTGAGTTTTAGGGTCTGAGATGCTTTGGAATTTCTCGTATTGATAAATACGCACGAGTGCTGAAATGATACCAAGCAGCGCGATGATTAGCCCGCCGTATAAGCCATGTCTGAAGTGCTGCCGACCGAATGCGATACAAATAATGTGTGCTCCACCAAAAAAGACGGGCATTAGCATTTCTACCTGGTTGCCTTCTGTTCCCATCCGATCCCATCCGATGAATCCTCCGAGGCCCAGAATGATGAGGCAGCAGGCGCTAAGCAGTGTCAAGATCATGGGTGAAACATATTGTTATTAGGCCTAATGAGGCAAGATAGGAATTAGGCTATTGTGAATGGATATGTTGAGCACGGTGGTCATACCAATCATCAACTTGTAATATTGTTTTGATGGCTTGCCGTTGTCCAAGGGTGATATATGATTAGCTTAGTTATTCTTAAAATAATGCCTATTCTTAAAAAACGCTTCATAAAGGTTCTTGCTGTCCTGTTGCTTGGTCTCGCATGTTTGTCCATAGTGGCTGGTTTATTGCTCAACAAGTTTGTTACTAAAGATTTTTTAGAGCAAAAAATTGAAGAGTCTATCAATGCCGAGATTGTCATTGGAGCGGTAGACGTCTCTCTTTTTGCTTTGCCAGCTAAGGTCGTGATTTCTGATGTCTCGCTGATGCCCAAGGGAGTGAATGACCCATCCAAGGCTGAGCTTCGCATCAGTGAGCTCAGTCTGAGCATCGGATGGTTGGGGCTTTTTCAAAAGCACATTGATGTAACACATATTGGTGTTCATGAGGCAGATATCAAAATCACTTATTACCAAAACGGCTCAACCTCTCTGGGTAGGCTATTTGAATCTCCAGACAAAAAAGGTGAAGATGAAAAAAATCTGAATGAGAATGAAGATGAGTTGGACCGGGGTTTTAATATTAATGACCAAGGAGATTTTGTTGCATCACTTGGTGGCTTATCGATCAGTGATACTCGTATCGATTTGGCACTCGAGCAAATGGGGATGCAGCTGGTGTGTGAAGACTTGGATATAGATTTGAGTGCGATCCAAATAGATCCTAATGATCTATCATCCTCGAATGAAGCAAAGCTGGTAGCTAGTAGTCTGATCCGGTTATATTCTCGAAAGGGTGAGCATTATGGTGATTTAGATATGGATGGAGCAGCCAGTGTTCATTTATTTAATCTAACCACGGGCAAGGTAGAGCCTGAAATTGATGGAGCTTTTAATTTGTCTGACCAATCATGGCTGAGTACTAGCATGCCATTCGTTTCTCGAGCATGGGAGCAGCTCTCTGTGCTAGAGAAGGTCGGTTTGGGGGTCGGCAATGCGCCAGATCGGGCAAGCTTTGGGCGTAGCAAATCAATTACTGCGCATTATCATTTGGGCCGTATTGATTTGCTAAAGGCGCTATCCATATGGGTAGAGGATTGGGAGGTTGCGATTCTTGGTGGAGGTTGGCTCAATACGCAGACAGACCAGCATCAAGTTCAAGGTGAGATGCTGGCATCAAAAAAAGCAAGCGCTTTGATGCTACCAACCATTTTCAAAGGCCTTGAGTTATTACCTGAGCAAGTGAGGTCGAGTGTCACCGAGGACATCCGCAGTAAAATTATCAGGGATGACCGCTTGCTGATTAAAATTAAATCGTCGGGTAGCTTTGCAGATCCAAAAATAAGGCCTGATGGCAAGATTGTAGATATATCGAAGGCTTCCCGTGGAGCAGCGAAAGATCTACTGAAGGAAAAGGCGGGCAACCTTCTTAAGGGGCTGATCAAATGAAGCCTGCAACCTTGATGTCATTCAAAGACTACGAGCTGCTTGTTTGGCAAAGTAAGTAATGATGATGTCAGCGCCAGCGCGCTTTATGCCAATGAGGGACTCCATCATGACGGCATTTTCATCCAGCCAGCCATCTTTTGCAGCGGCTTTGACCATTAGGTATTCGCCACTGACTTGATAGGCTGCAACGGGTAAGGTGGTGGTGCTGCGAACTTGTGAGATAACATCAAGGTAAGGCCCTGCGGGTTTGACCATGACGATATCAGCACCTTCTTCTTCATCTAGTAGGGTCTCTCTGACTGCTTCGTGAGCATTTGCAGGATCCATTTGGTAGGTCTTTTTGTCACCTGCTTTGGGGCTAGATTCCAGAGCGCCACGAAACGGGCCATAGAAAGCGGATGCATATTTAGCAGTGTAGGCAAGAATGGAGACATCTTGATAACCCTCTGAATCAAGTGTTGTGCGGATTGCCTCGACGCGGCCATCCATCATGTCTGATGGCGAGACAATATCAGCTCCTGCACGAGCATGACACAGCGCTTGCTGGCATAGGACCTCAACGGTCTGGTCGTTGACGATTTCAAGTTCTCCTTTGTCGTTCTTGGCGACGAGGCCGTCGTGACCATCACTGTTGTAGGGATCGAGGGCCACATCGGTGATGACGCACAGGCTGGGGTGAGCGGCTTTGATCGCCTTGATAGCACGAGGAATAAGTCCATTGTCGTTGTGGCATTCAGCAGCATCTGGGCTTTTTAGATTTTCTGAGATAGCGGGGAAAATTACGACGGCTGATATACCTAAGGCATGCGCTTCGCCTACTTCATTGACGAGGCCATCGATTGACCATCTGCTGCAGCCTGGCATTGATTCGATTGCTTCGTCCACGTCTTTATCGTGAACAAAAAGAGGGTATATAAAATCCGATGCTGTGAGTGTGGTTTCGCGAACGAGAGCACGGACAGCAGGAGATTTGCGATTGCGGCGCGGGCGGATCATGAAGTGATTGTCGTATTGACTGCCGTTGTTTTCAAGCAGGAATGATGATGGCGATGACGATGACTATACTATAACTGGCTTAGCTCGTAACCATCTGGGTTGTCTTTGATGGTCCAACCAGCGGAGCTGAGTTGGTCACGTAGTTGGTCTGAAGCAGCCCAGTCTTTATTTTGTTTCGCTTGCCAGCGTTGCTCAGCAAGCTCTTGGATCTCAGCGGGAGCATCTGATGATTGCTCTTGTTCTTGGACTGGTAGTTCAAGTCCGAGTGCGCTGAGAATATCATCAAAGGCGGCGAGGTTGGCGGCAGCCTCGTTACTCTTGAGGTTCTGCGAGGCTTTGAGACCTGAGAATAGATGACCCAGTGCTGCGGGGGTATTGAGGTCTTGATTGAGTGACTCCCAGGCGGGGGCAAAGACAGAGCTCTCCACAGCTACAGAACAGTCAGCTTGGTTGCCTCCGATGGATGCCAGTAATGCGCGACCTTTGGCCAGCTTTTGTAAGGCTTCCTTGGCAGCATGTAGGGAGTCGAGCGTGAAGTTGAGTTGTTTGCGATAGTGCCCGGAAATGAGAACGTAGCGAACCTCCATGGCGGTGTAACCTTTTTGGGCAAGGTCATCAATAGTGTAGAGGTTACCGAGAGACTTGGACATCTTTCCGCCATCTACCATCAGGTGTGTAATATGGAACCAGTGGGCAGCAAAGTCGCCGCCACAGCTGCAGCGTGATTGAGCTATTTCATTTTCATGATGAGGGAAGACGAGATCAACGCCACCCGAGTGGAGGTCAAAGTCATTACCCAAATACTCCTTGATCATGGCGGAGCACTCGAGATGCCAGCCAGGTCGACCCTCTCCCCACGGAGACGCCCAGTAGTTTTCACCATCTTCATCTTTACGTGATTTCCAGAGAACGAAGTCGGCGATGGAGTCTTTTTCGTATTCATCGGCATCAGCGCGTTGGTTCTGAGTCTTGCCGAGATCGAGTTCGCGGGTGTCGAGGTGGGAGAGCTTGCCATATTCAGGGAACGAAGAAACCTTAAAGTAAACGGATCCATCATCTGAGGCATAGGCGTTGCCCTTTTCGATCAGTTTTTCGATCATGGCGATCTGCTGAGGGATGTGGTCGAGAGCGCTCGGTTCGATGTGAGGGGATAGGCAGTTGAGGGCCACGCAATCGGCATGAAACTTCTCCAGCCAATAAGTGGTAAATTCCCTGAGGGATTTGCCTGCTGCCTGTGAGTCTCGGATGGTCTTATCATCGACGTCGGTGATATTGCGAACATGAAGCGTGGCCATGCCGCTGGTCTCAAGCACACGGCGAAACACATCATGCATCACAAAGGTACGGAAGTTGCCAATGTGTGCGGGGCCATAAACGGTGGGGCCACAGCAGTAAAAACGAAAGGTTTTACCGTCGATGGGCGAGAGCTCTCGTTTGCTGCGGGTGAGGGTGTCGAATAAGTTCATCGTTTTACTTAACGTTGGTCATGGATTGGAAAGAGTAGTCTGAGGGAGATTGGAAAGCGCGCAGACCAAATTCAGGTAAGACAGAAAGTAGGTGGTCAAAGATGTCGGATTGGATGTCTTCGTAATTTGCCCAGCGATTATCCGTTGTAAATATATAGAGCTCGACGGGGATGCCG